>UMDD01009964.1_pt1 | contig 13426 bp, 10 predicted proteins | sample 1964401 | NCBI WGS metagenome assembly UMDD01 (sample SAMEA4835985, study PRJEB28245) | human gut metagenome | biome: gut microbiome; material: fecal sample | place: Denmark | collected 2008
TGGAAACGTCTTGCGAATAACAGTATGCTCCAGGCGGTTATCTACATTCCATGGTCTTACCGGAAAAATCGGTTGCATGCCATTCAGGCAGGTGCTATAATCGTGGATAGCAAATTTGTAAGGAGGCTGCCATGAAGCATCTTATAGATCCAATGGATTTAAGTATGGAAGAGCTTGATCACATTTTGAATCTTGCTCAGGATATTATTGATCATAAAGAAAAATACAGTGAGCTATGCAAAGGAAAGAAGCTCGCTACTTTATTTTTTGAACCAAGTACAAGAACTCGTTTAAGTTTTGAAGCTGCCATGATGGAATTAGGCGGTAATGTACTTGGTTTTTCTTCTGCCAGTTCATCATCCTCATCTAAGGGTGAAAGCGTTGGTGATACGGTAAAGGTTGTAAGCTGTTATGCAGATATCATAGCTATGCGCCATTTCAAGGAAGGTGCTCCGATGCTTGCATCCATGAAATCCGATGTACCGATCATTAATGCAGGTGACGGTGGACATAACCACCCAACACAGACACTGGCTGATCTTTTAACGATCAAACGTGAAAAAGGAAGACTGGACAACCTTGTGATCGGCTTCTGCGGAGATCTGATGTTTGGACGTACCGTTCATTCTCTGATCAAAGCAATGTCCCGTTATGAAAATATCAGTTTTGTGCTTATTTCACCGGATGAATTAAAAATTCCTGATTATATCCGCACAGAAGTGATCGAGAAGAATAATATACCTTATAAGGAAGTTTCTTCTATGGAGGATGTGATCGGAGAACTGGATATCCTCTATATGACAAGAGTACAGAAAGAACGTTTCTTCAACGAAGCAGATTACATCCGATTAAAGGATACTTACATACTGGATAACAGCAAGATGGCACTTGCCCGTCCGGATATGTGTGTCCTCCATCCGCTGCCACGAGTAAATGAGATTGCTGTTGAAGTAGATGACGATCCAAGAGCATGTTATTTTCGTCAGGTATTAAATGGTAAATATGTCCGTATGGCATTAATTGCCACACTGCTTGGTTTAGCATAGGAGGTACAAACAGATGAACATAGACAGTATTCAAAACGGTATCGTACTTGATCACATTGCCGCAGGCAAGGCACTCCAGATCTATAATGACCTGCATCTCGACAAGCTGGACTGCTCCGTAGCCATTATCAAAAATGTCAAAAGCCAGAAAATGGGTAAAAAGGATATCTTAAAAATAGATCAGGATATCGACATCAACCTTGATGTCCTTGGTTATATCGATCCGGATATCTCGGTTAATATTATCCGCGACGGAAAACTGGTAGAAAAGAAAAATATCGAACTTCCGGAACGTCTGGTAGGCATCAAGAAATGTACCAATCCACGTTGTATTACCTCAACGGAACAGGGTATCCAGCACATATTCAAGCTTACCGACAGAGCACACAGGATTTATCGTTGTATTTACTGCGAAGCAGATAAATAATTTTACTTACTATTTACTTTTTGCAAAAATATGCTATAATCTAGAAGTTATCTGTGCGGTAAAGCATCGAAAAAACTCACCGACACGATAACCAGACTTTTTAAATATGCTGATTAATATTTAGAGGTGCAATTAGTATGGAACAATATGTGATCAAAGGCGGTCAGCCTCTTGAAGGAGAGGTAACAATTGCAGGTGCAAAAAATGCGGCACTCGGTATTCTTGCTGCTGCTGTTATGACCGACCAGGAAGTTATAATAGAAAATGTACCAAATGTCCGAGATACACGGGTTCTCCTGCAGGCGATCGAAGGTATCGGCGCAAAAGTCCGTTACATAGATGAGCACACAGTTTCTATCTGCGGAGCCTCCATTAATCCGAACAGCGATCTATGTGTAGATGACGAATTTATTCGTAAGATCCGTGCTTCTTATTATCTGTTAGGAGCACTGCTTGGAAAATATAAGCGCTCTCAGGTAGCATTACCCGGCGGCTGCGATATCGGAGCCAGACCGATCAATCTTCATATAAAAGGATTTGAAGCACTTGGTGCACAGGTTGATATTACAAATGGAACTATCTCCACTTATGCCGAAGAACTGATTGGAAGCCATATTTATATGGATGTTGCATCCGTTGGTGCAACGATCAATATTATGATGGCTGCAGTTCTCGCTGAAGGTAAAACCACCATTGAAAACGCAGCAAAAGAACCACATATTGTCGATGTTGCCAACTTCTTAAACAGTATGGGCGCAAATATCAAAGGTGCAGGAACTGATGTCATCCGTATCCGTGGTGTTAAAGAACTTCATGGTACTACTTATTCCATCATTCCGGATCAGATTGAAGCCGGTACATTTATGGTAGCTGCTGCTGCAACAAAAGGAAATGTTCTGATCAAGAATGTCATTCCAAAGCATCTGGAAGCTATCACCTCCAAGTTGAACGAGATTGGTGCTCACGTTATTGAATATGATGATTCTGTAAGAGTCATGTCAGATAAACGTTTGAAGTCTACTAATATCAAGACACTTCCATATCCCGGATTTCCGACTGATATGCAACCACAGATGGCTGTTACACTGGCTCTTTCAAACGGAACAAGCATCGTAACCGAAAGTATATTTGAAAATCGTTTCAAATATGTTGCGGAACTTACAAGAATGGGCGCTCATATCCGTGTGGAAGGCAATACCGCTATTATCGATGGTGTCGAATCCTTCACCGGAGCGAATGTTGCCGCTCCTGATCTCCGAGCCGGCGCTGCCCTTGTGATTGCCGCATTGGTAGCCGATGATTTTTCAGTTGTATCCGATATCAAGTATATCCAGCGCGGATATGAGAAATTCGACGAAAAACTTCAGTGTCTTGGCGCAAAGATTGAAAAAGTAGATACCGAAAAGGACATTCAAAAGTTCAAGTTAAAAATCGGATAATCCGATTACTGATATACCCAAAAATGGATTTTGCTTATATGCAGAATCCATTTTTTTTTACGATTTTTCATAGTTTTTTGAGAAAAAAGGGTTTTGTTTTTTTCAGATTATGGTAAACTGTTTTTCAAGAGCGTTTTCGCGTTCTTTTTATGTTTTGAACCCTGAAGGAGAATACACATGACAAACAAAAAGTCTTATACCGGATCGGGATACACCTGTATGTTTCTGCTTACAGCACTTATTTTCAGTCTCCTGATCTGCTTATTTATAAACAACGGCATGGCCGATGCTGCCGGAAAGGAAGGATATATCTCCGAGGGACGTACAAATGTCTACTTCAGAGAATCCCCCGGCGGAAATCCTGTTCAGGAAAACGGAAGTAACATTATGTTAAATGGGGGGCAGGCATTAAACGTCGTTGACACCTCTAACGGTTCCTGGTATAAGGTTACTCTGGTATATAACGGAACAACTTATACCGGATATGTATCTTCATCATTTATCACCCTCGGGAAAAAAGAAGATTCATCGGATACCGAAGCTACAACAGCAAGTGCCGGCGGTTCCGATTCCGACTTTGAAGCATATCTGACCAAACAGGGCTTCCCGGAAAGCTATAAACCACAGCTTCGTGATCTGCATGCCCTCCATCCAAACTGGACATTCAAAGCTATACAGACCGGATTAGACTGGAACACGGTTATCGACAATGAGATCAACAAAGCAGGCCAGATTAAAAATCTGGTTCAGGGAACCAGCGGAGCCCCTCATTATAACTGGCGTTCTACCACAGTCGGATATAACATCAAGACGGACAAATGGTCCTCTTACGATGGCTCGAACTGGTTTGCTGCTTCAAATGATTTTGTCACTTATTATCTGGATCCACGAACTTACTTATACGAGCGCTTTGTATTTGCATTTGAAAATCTTTCATATGAAGATACCCAGACCAAATCCGGCGTAGAATCGATTCTTTCCGGTACATTTATGTACAAGTCCAAACCATCCGGATACAGTTATACATATTCCGAGTTAATCATCAAAGCCGGGCAGGCAGTCGGTGTCAGCCCATATCATATTGCGTCCCGTATCAAACAAGAGGTAGGTTCATCCCTGAGCTCGGTTACTAACGGAAAACACGCTACATATCCGGGCATCTATAACTTCTATAATATCGGTGGCTATGACAGTGCCAGCGGTAATGCTGTAACAAATGCTCTGCGCTGGGCAGCGACCAGCGGTTCCTACGGAAGACCATGGAACAATGTCTACAAGTCCATTTATGGTGGCGCACAGTATATCGGCAACAACTACATTTTGAAAAAACAGAATACTTTGTATACACAAAAATTTAACGTTACAAATACATCCAACCTGTTCTCTCATCAATATATGTCAAATGTACAGGCTGTATCATCAGAAGCATCGAAAGTATTTAATGCCTATGCAGGCTCCGGTACCTTAAATGATGCGATCACTTTCAGCATTCCGGTCTATACCGATATGCCGGACACAAACACGGGGAAACCGGCAGACAGCGGCAATCCGAATAATTATCTGAAGTCTCTTACGATCGATAATTATTCACTGACACCGACTTTTGCCATCAACTCAACAAAGAAATATTCCCTGATCGTATCTGAGAACACAACCTCGGTTAAGATCTCCGCCACCCCGGTAAACAGCCATGCTTCTGTATCCGGAACCGGAAAGATCTCCCTGTCAAAGGGAACAAATACAGCTAAAGTTACAGTTACAGCACAAAGTGGTGCAAAACGAACTTATACCATAACTATAGTCCGCGGTAAGTCAACCGGAAACGGAGGATCTGATCCTGAATTTGACGGAGACTACATCATCTCCGACGAAACAATCAGCGGAGTAGCTCCATCAACTACTGTCTCCTCTTTCCTGTCAACTCTAGGATGCACAAACGGAACGATAAGCATTACAAATGCTTCCGGTAAGAAAAAGACATCCGGTAAGATCGGAACAGGTGACATTGTAAAGATCACAGTATCCGGTAATACAAGCACTTATAATGTTATTATCTTTGGTGATGTAACAGGTGATGGTGTGATCAATGCACTGGATCTGTTAAAGATTCAGAAACATATCATCGGCGCCTCCTCATTAAAGGGTGCATTCCTGCAGGCAGCCAATATCAAACGAAGCGGCGGTCTCTCTGCACTGGATCTGTTAAAGGTTCAGAAATTCCTGATGGGTGCTGCCAAGATTTCACAAAAATAAGCCTTTTACAAGGTTATGATAGGAGATATTACTATGAATAAGCTAAAAAAATGTACAGCGATGATTCTGGTTCTGATCATGGCTCTCAGCTGTTTTGTGTATGGAAACGCGATAAAAGCGCAGGCCGCTTCTACCCAGTTCTCCATTTCCCTTTCATCTTCAAGTGTATCAAAGGGAGGTTCGGTAACAGTAACCGTATCAGTAAGCTGCTCCGAAGCACTGGGTGCATACAGCTATTGCTTGTCCTATGATTCTTCCGTTCTGGAATACACTTCCGGTGACGGATATGGCGGAGGCGGTACAATTTCCTGTGCCGGATACGGTGACGGAAATATCAAATCTGCTTCTAACAGCTTTACATTTTCTGCTATCGCAAGCGGCTCTTCCTATGTAGGTACAGGAAGCTCAGACGTATATACTTGGGGTGAGGAAAGCTGCTCTGTCTCAAATGCCGGTGCTACGATCACTGTAACAGCAGCAGGCAGCGGCAACAACGGTGGAGATTCCACCACTCAGGCTGCAACTACACAAGAACAGGGTTCCACCGAAGCCGGAAGTACCGAAAGCGGAGAATCTACAGAAAGCACCGAAGAAACTTCCGAGGAGACAACCGAAGAAATGTCCGATAATTGTTTCCTTTCATCCCTTCAAATCACACCGGGCGAATTAAAGCCGGAATTTTCAAAGGATGTATATTCATATGAGACAACTGTTCCGGGTGAAACAACAAGTCTCGCCATCAATGCTTTACCGGAAGATTCCAAATCATCTGTATCTATTGACGGAAACGAGAACTTCGAACCGGGCAAGCAGGCACATGTTACGATAAAAGTTACCGCCGAGACAGGCGACACCCACATTTATGATCTTACGGTAAATGTTGAGGAAATCGTTGATACACGGGCTGTTATCAATGTAAACGGAACCGATTATTATTTCTCTCAGGATTATAGCAAGATCAGTGTCCCTGAAGGGTTTGCCCAGTCAAAAGAAAAATTTGATGGCACCGATGTAATCTTATATACTTCTCCTAATGGTCAGATCAAATGTGCATATCTGACGGATAAAGATGGAAAAAACGGGGCATGGTACATCATTGATCTGAATGCAAAAACAGCAGTTCCGTTGATCAATGTGCAGTCTGCATATAAGAATTTTATTATTCTGGAACCATCTGACAACGTAAGCAAGCCGGAAGGTTACAGCTCATTCTCTTATGATTTTGGTGGAAACACCGTTACTGCTTACCATGTAACAGAAAATGATGAAGTTATCTTGGTATATGCTATGAGTCCGGATTCTGACCCAAGCTGGTACAGATACGATACAGTTGAGAAAACATTTGTCCGATATAATGCAGATCCTGTAACGGAAAAGCAGGAAGAAGCTGCATCAGACGGTTCATTCTTCGACCAGCATAAGGATAAGGTTCTGACAATCTGCATCATTGTCGTTGTAGTTATGTTCTTCCTTATCATCATCCTTGCATGCATGCTTGTACGTGTGATCCGAAAGGGTCTGCCTGAAGACGATGAGCCGGATGATCCGAACGATCCTGATAAAATGGCCGATGAAGATATTGATACTGACGCTATAGACGACGCCGGCGATAATGTCGAATCTAATGCCAACGAAGATATTCATGCAAATACTATTGATAACGCCGGTGATAGTGTTGAGGCAAATGCCACAGATGATGCCGGCGATAGTGTTGAGTCAGATGCCACAGATGATACCGACGATAATATTGAGGCAGATACCACAGATGATGCCGATGATGCAAATGTTGATTCTGAGACATCAGAAACCAGTAGTGTTACCGACGTTGCAGACAACTCAGAAATTATGGATGACTCTGCTAAGGCAGACACTATAGACGATACTGCGGATTCAGACAGCTCCGAAGATTCCGAACATCTTGTCTTAAACGAGTCTTCTGACAAGGATTCTATTGAGGCATCTTCGATCCCTGAGATTAAGACCAAAACAGAACCTGCTGAAGCAGATACGACCGATTTACAGGCTACAACAGAGGAAGCGGTTGCTACAGATACCACTGAGGCAGAACAGCCTGAACCGGATGCAAATGCTTCTGTAAAAGAAACAGCCGCTGCTACTCATGATGGAATGACGGAATTAAAAGCAGAACCTGCTACCAAGGCAGAAAACATTACATCTACCAGATTAAGTGCTGATGCAAAGAAGGAACAGGAATTAACACCGGCAGAACAGATCGTGAAGAAAGCTGCTCAGTATTCATCTATGAATACTGCAGACCTGTCAGAGGTATTCAACATGGCCGAAGCGATCATCAACCATGAAGATCCTAAGAAGAATGCCGGTTCCTTACAGTTCAAGCCGATCAAGCAGAACGCACCGGAGGATAAAAAGGAAAAATAAGATTTTAATAATAGCAAAATAAGACCTGACCAGAATTGTTTGTTATTCTTTATTAAGGTTTCTAATCACGTTTGCCTACCTTTGTTTCACTCAATTTTATATGCACATGTCTCTGCCGCGATAAAAACTTTTGCGGCGACGACATGGCACAAAATTGAATGAAACTCAGTCGGCTACACTATGGATTATGAAACCTTAATCAGAAATAACAAACTCTGTCAGGTCTTATTTTTATTTTTACAATAGCGCCAATATTAAACAAGCAAACGTGATTATAAACCTTATTCAAGAGCTGCAAACTTCCGACAGGCTTTTTATCTATACCTTTTATAAATATGCCTTTAACATATCAACTTTGTCAAGCTTCTCCCACGGAAGGTCGAGGTCAGTTCTTCCAAAGTGTCCGTATGCTGCTGTCTGCTTGTAGATTGGTCTTCTGAGGTCAAGCATCTTGATGATACCGGCCGGGCGAAGATCGAAATGCTCACGAATGATCTCAACCAGCTTCTCATCGGATACCTTTCCTGTTCCAAATGTATCTACCATGATAGATGTAGGTCTGGCAACACCGATCGCATAAGACAACTGGATCTCACATTTATCTGCAAGTCCTGCTGCTACAATGTTCTTTGCTACATATCTTGCTGCATATGCTGCTGAACGGTCAACCTTTGTGCAATCCTTTCCTGAGAAAGCACCGCCGCCGTGACGGGCATATCCGCCATAAGTATCTACGATGATCTTACGTCCTGTAAGTCCACTGTCACCATTCGGTCCGCCGATAACGAATCTTCCGGTCGGATTAATAAAGAACTTAGTATCTTCATCTACCATATCAGCAGGAAGAACCGGATCAAATACATACTTCTTGATATCTTCGTGAATCTGTTCCTGTGATACTTCCTCGCCATGCTGAGTTGAAAGAACTACTGCATCAAGCCTCTTTGCTTTTCCATTCTCATCGTACTCTACTGTTACCTGAGTCTTACCATCCGGTCTAAGATATGAAAGTGTTCCGTTCTTTCTTACTTCTGTCAGCTTTCTTGCAAGCTTATGTGCAAGTGCAATCGGATATGGCATATATTCCGGGGTCTCATTTGTTGCAAATCCGAACATCATACCCTGATCTCCTGCACCGATCGCTTCGATATCATCATCGCTCATCAGATGCTCTTTTGCTTCTAACGCCTTATCAACACCCATTGCGATATCTGCTGACTGTTCGTCAATTGCTGTGATAACACCGCAGGTATCGCAGTCAAATCCATATTTTGCTCTGTCGTATCCAATCTCACGGATCGTCTCACGAACGATCTTCTGAATATCTACATATGCTTTTGTTGTAATCTCACCCATTACAAGTACAAGACCTGTTGTAATAGATGTCTCGCAAGCCACACGGCTCATTGGATCCTGTTCCATCAACGCATCCAATACCGCATCTGAAATCTGGTCACAGATTTTATCCGGATGACCTTCTGTTACTGATTCTGATGTGAATAATAATTTTTCCATCATTTCCTCCTTGTATAAATACTGTCTATAGCTATAGCCATGCGTATTCGTTCACATGGCTTTCTGATTTTTCTTTTTTTCAGACAGGACGTCTCTACCTGATTTTAGGCAAAAGAAAAATCCGCTCTGAGCGGATTGATAAAATCAAACCTCTCATTGTTCGACGTCTGCATATTACAGACTCGCTCAGGAAGGCACCTTCCATACAGGTATTTCTTTCACCTGTTCCGGGGTTGCCATGGCTTCACAGTCCCTTATGACTCCACCATTCTGAATAAGAGCATTTATAAATATTTACTTGTATTCGAACTGCAACGCAGTTCAGAAACAGCTATACTGTAACTGATAAATCTTCATAAGTCAATAGGAAATTTATATTTTGCGACAAAAAATCAATAATTTTACATAGATCACAGCACTGTTTTTTAATTTTTAGCATTTTCAGAATAAAATAATATTTCATCTTAAAAAGGTTATACTATAAAATCACCCTGCCAAGCAGATATAAAATGAGCAAATGTGCCGGATAGAACACATAGAATGCATATTTTAGAACTTTATTCTTTCGACCATACTCTCCGTTATACAGACTGATTGGTAGGATCGCCAAAACAGCATAGAGCTGTCTTATTCCGTAAAACAGGAAATACAACACCGCCGATACGATCGCAAATCCCATATTCTGACGCAGTTTCCTGCTAAATGGATAATGTCCCGTCACAAGGCCGGCATTTCTGAATGCATGTTCCGCTGTGCCATCTTGGGTCGAATAATACATTAATACGATCAGAAGGATGCCGGCAATTCCATAATCAAAATGCAGCGCTTCTGCAACTACCATAATGACAACAATTCCGATGACTGCTCCCATCTGATTCCATTTTGCTACCTTTCCGAGATAAAGCACGATCAGCCCTGCTGCAAGCGTAAAGAAGATATTCTGCTTTTGCATATCAAACAGACAACCGGTTGTTACCAGATCAAAAGGAACTTCCGAAATCAAGGCAAACAAAAAAAGCCGGATAAAATATTTTCTGATATCCGACGTATATCTGTATCCTTCTACCAGCAGGAATGCAAATATAGGAAATGCGAGCCGTCCTACAGCCCGCATTATCCAGTTATTATTCATTAGAACAAATCCTACATGATCGCACAACATAAAAATACATGCCAGAAGCTTTAACTGATTTGAAGTTATCCCTGTCTCTGCCCTTTTATCCATGTTTTCCTTAAATTCTCTTACGAAGTGCCTTTGACAACTGATCCAATTCCTCATTGTCTGACTGACCCGGAACCCATGTAACTGTAACCGTATCCTTAATGAATCGCGGTACAAGATGCATGTGAAAATGGAATACTGTCTGTCCTGCAGCAGCGCCATTGTTCTGAATAATGTTCAGTCCGTCAGGATTTAATTCCGCTTTCTGAGCCTTGGCAACCTCTGTCGCAATCGTAAAGATCTTTGAAGCAGTATCCGCGTCCATGCTATATATATCATCATAATGTTCTTTTGGTATAATTAAAGCATGACCTTTATTTGCAGGATTTACATCAAGTATTACTCTACATATGCTGTCTTCATAAACTGTTGCTGATGGTATCTCACCATTTGCAATCTTGCAAAAAATGCAATCGTCCTTACCCATAAAAGTTTCCTCCTTAATTGCTTTTTCCATTTTACTCCATTATGTGAGATTTTACAAGCTTTATGTGGTTTGGGTTCCTCCAAGCCCATATAATTCATCTAATTTATCCGAATATTCTGTATTCATGATTCTGCGACACGCCTCTGCTAATTCATCCGGTGTCTCCCATACAAAAGGTTCCATGTCTCTTTACCCCGTAAATTATTTATATAGATAATATCTTATCTTTTTATTCTACATTTTTGTTGTAATAGACAATATATTATCCATATTTATTATATGATATCATCTTATTATTTTTAATTTATATTTATTCAAAAATAAAATATGCTTACAGCCTGTCGAATAAAAATGAAGCATATCATGTATTTTTCATGCCGATTCGACTGACTGTAAGCACATTTCATCAATAAAGCATCTTATAAAATGTATTCTTTCTGTCATTTGCCTGTGGAAATTCTGTTCTTGCCAGTCTGACTCCCCCAGAATCAATATCTGCAACACGCAGCTTCTCACTAACCCGAACCGATATATCCCGTCCAAGCCAGTCATATACATGAGAGCCCGGAATATAGTGAAGCCCGTCTCCATCTCCGACCCGGTTGACAGCGATCACATATGCCTGATTCTCGATCGCCCTTGCTTTTAAAAGTGTTTCCCATTGTTCCGCCCTTGTTTCCGGCCAGTTTGCGATTACCATGACAGCCTCATACCGGTCTCTCATTGCAGAGAAAATCTCCGGGAAACGAAGATCATAGCAGATATATCCGCCTATCCGGATATCCTTTACCTGTGCCTGTACAAGCTTTTCTCCTGCCCGATATGCCTTATCCTCACCGCTATATGAAAATGGATGAACCTTAGCATAATCAAGCAATATATTTTCTCCATCCACAAGCACCAGCCGGTTCTCGTAAGCATTTTCTTTCATTTCATCACACACCAGGCTGCCATCGGCCATAACTGCACGAATATATCCAAATGCCATAGGCATCTTATATTTTTTGCTGTTCTCCATAAAAAATGAAACACTGTCAGGGATATTATCCGCATCCCCGCTTTCCCCATGTAACCATGGGCGCATCGTAAATCCTGTCAGTGTCATCTCCGGAAATACCAGAAGCTCTACTCCATTTGCACAGGCTTCTTCCATAACTTCAAGACAGCGTTTCTTTGCTTCTTCCCTATTCTCAAATCCAATATCCAGTTCCGTAACACCAACTCTAAGCATAGCCGCTGCCTCCTACCTGTTTTTCTTTATCATATTCTTATATAGTATATTTATATCTGCTTTTTTTCAACCCTTAAGCCTCCCGTTTCAATTGTCAACCTCAATGTTTGTTTTATGGTTGACAATTAAGAATATACCATCTATAATGTTATCCAGTGGGTGCCATTTAATAGTTGACATTCAATTTGTTATCTGGAAGCGGATAGCTTAGCCCTGCTATCCGCTTCATATTTTTGTCAATCCCCCTTAACCTCATCCAATCGAGGAATGGCACCCATTGTATGTATATTATTTATCAACAAGGAGAACACACAGATGAAAAACAAATTCACAACCGTGGAGATTACAATGATGGCTGTATTTGCAGCAATCTTATGCGTATCTGCATATTTAAGCATCCCAACTCCACTCCCAAATGCAGCTCACATTACATTATTGAACTTTATGATCATGCTCATTGCACTGGTATTTGAAGTCCGCGACTCAACGATCATCGTTGCCTTATGGATGATCCTCGGTGCAGTCGGTGTTCCGGTATTTATCGGCGGCGGCTCCGGTATCGGTTATCTGACAGGAGTATTTGGTGGATATACATTCTCATTTATTATCGTTACTATCTTTGCAGGTCTGACAAAGGGTAAGAAATATAATCGTATCCGTTATACGATCGTTGCTATTTTAACAGCAGCACTTATCGACATCATCGGTATGTTATGGTGGAAATTCAACGGAAACTTAACCTGGAAAGTTGCTTTCCTTTCAGGCTTTGTTGCATTTATTCCACTTGATCTTGTAAAAGCTATCATTGCTGCACAGATTGTTCCATTATTCAAAAAACTTATGCCGGAAGCAAATGCAAATACAGGAGCAAAAGAAGTAACCGAATAATTCTTCAATAATTACTATACGCAAATAAGCAGGAAACTTTTAAAGTTCCTGCTTATTTGCGTTTTTGTATTAATTAATATAACTCTACAGATTCCGGTGCAGCAGACGATGTTCTTTTCCCGCAAGGAAATGATCGTACAACTGACGGATTGCCGGGTTTTCCTCGGAGAAACGGACATTGGAGCTTGCGTCTGCATTGTACATACCTTCCATACGGCTCCGTCTGGTTCTTGGGCCTGCGCCGGATGGCTGACCGCCACCCATGATACATCCACGTCTGCACGCCATAACTTCAACGAAATCATAGCTTGCTTCGCCGGATCGGATACGGTCAAGCAACCGTCCTGCATTTGCAAGACCATGTACAACTGCGATCTTCACTTCTCTGCCATCTAAATCGATCGTTGCTTCCTTCGTTCCTTCAAATCCCCGGACACCTGTATAACTGATCTCACGGATCGTGTTATAGGATTTGTCCTCCGCAAGACGACGGAGCACCGCTTCCGTTACACCACCTGTCGTTCCGAAGATCTTGCCTGCACCGGAAGCCACGGAAAATGGTGCATCTGCGGATTCAT
>UMDD01053090.1_pt1 | contig 13233 bp, 10 predicted proteins | sample 1964401 | NCBI WGS metagenome assembly UMDD01 (sample SAMEA4835985, study PRJEB28245) | human gut metagenome | biome: gut microbiome; material: fecal sample | place: Denmark | collected 2008
GACCTGCCCAGCCATCGGTGTGCTTACCCAGAATCGGGCGGCAGGCTTCCGAGTATTTCTGGCGGGTTCTTTTTCTTACGTGCAGCATAAAGCCGAATGCTACCGCCAGCACCAGATAGAAGCCCCACGGGATAAAGCTCCAATGGAACAAGGGATATACCCCTGCCCAGTCCTGAATGCTGCCCATCTCTGCCAGATGGGGGTCGGTTGCATACAGCACCCATTCCGAAAAAGAGTAAAACAGGATATCCGCAGCAAGACCGCAAGTAAACATCATGGAGCCCCATGCAAAGAAGGAATACTGAGGCTTTTCGTTGGGTTCACCCAGAACAATGTCCCCGTACTTCGAACACGCAATGTACAGTGAAAGGATGAAAATACCCAGTCCAATCACTAGATAATAGGTGCCAAAGGTATCTCCGAAAAAGAACCGGATCTGGCTCAGCACGGCATTGGACTGTTCCGGTGCAAAGAAGAACAGAATGCACAGGGCAATGATAATGGTCAGTGGGAGCAGCGTTATCATCCAATCAATTTTCCCACGCTCTCTATTTTTGTTCATTTATGCTTCCCCCTCGTATTTTTTGTAGCTGGAATCCAGAGCAACCAGTTCACTGAAGTTGTCCACCTCAATAATATCGCCCTGATTCATCGGGCGAATTCCCAGTCGATATTCTTCCGGATAGCAGAACAGTGCCACATCATCCCAGTAAATCTGACGATTCTGCTTCTGTTCAAACTCGATTTCCAGATGGTGCTTCAGTCTTTTTCCGTCCTCTGCTGTCCAGCGAGAAATGCTATATAACTGCCATCCACCCTTGCCGCCTGTGCGGCTGCAGGAGATCACGATGCCATCTTTTACCGTTTGCAGCCATTCGTCCGTTTCCTCGTCCGTCCATACGCTGTTGTAGCCGGAACGCTCAAACTCCGGAGCCAGAATATCCGGGTTATAGATAATTTGATCGCCATCCAAAATAATCGCATTTTCGATGTGATCTCTTGCCACATACAGAGATGCGATGTTGTTGCAGGTATCAAAGTAGGGGTTTTCAATCAGTCGAACATCGGGATACTCTGTCACCAGCGGGGTGAACTGTTCTTTCAGGTAGCCCACCACGATGTATATCTCCGAAATGCCGTTGTTGTGCAGCCCCTCAATTACCGTATCGATCATCCGCTTGCCGTTTACTTTGACCAGCGGCTTCGGCGTTGTCAGCGTGACCGGGTGCATCCGGTTTCCCAGCCCTGCCGCCATAATAATGGCTCTTTCTACTTTAGGCATTTTTCTGTGCCCCACTTTCCCCTGATTTCTTCAGTTCATCCTGAACGATTCTGTAGTAGTCTTTTGCGTAGCGATACTGCCGCAGGGAATACTCGCCAAATTCCACGCCCAGATTCCGCTTATACTCACACCAGTTGCTCCACAGCAGTCCACAGGCAGCGATGTAGCAGTAAATCTTAATCCGTGTCGCATCATCGCAACCGTCTGTAAAATATGCTGCAATCAAGCGATCCACCTGACGCTTATTGTAAAGTGAGTAAATACAGAACATTGCTATATCCACATGAGGGTCCTGCATACCTGCATACTCCCAGTCAATCAGACGAATCTCCTCTTTTCCATTTTTCTGGACAAACAGGAAGTTGTCCGGTACTGCGTCAATATGCGTCAAAATCTTTTTGCCTGCGTGTGCATCAATATAAGGCTTCAAAGACCAGACATTCGCCTTAGTTTTCTCATAGTCCTTGTAAACAGAAGGAGTGCCATCCCACAGCGTTTCGTAGAACTCCATCTGCCCGAAAATATCAAACTCATGCGCAACTTTCAGCTTCATCGCATGGAAATCACGCAGACGGCTCATGCACTTCTTGACATCTTCATAATCGGTGGGGTCGCATACCCGGGCGCCCTCCAGAAACTCTGTAATCTTATAGCCATTCTCCGGGTTAATATAGGCGATATCATCACAGATGTTTTTATCAGCAATGGCATGATATACCGCTGCTTCCTGACGGCGGTTGATAAGCTGGTCTGTGCCCTCTCCTGGAATGCGCATAATGTACTTTTTGTCCTTACAGGTAAACAGGAAGGAACGGTTGGTCATTCCCTTCTTCAGGACTGTGATGTCCGTAACTTCCTCCGGTTTTGCGCACAATGCCTTGCAGATCAAACGAATCGCATCCGTTTTCAGTTGGTTGGAATCGCTGTCGATTTCACGAAGCTGCTCATAGGTATTGATCTCCACAACATCTGTCGAATGCACCACCCGGGCTGCGACGATCATGCGATCCTTATTATAGAGTGCTTCTTCCCAAAACGAACCATCATACTGTGGTTTCTTGCAAAGCTCCCCGATGCGTGCAGACACCGTATCTGCGTTCTCTTTTGTAAGGTAACTGATACCGATCATCGCATTACCACCGACGTTTTCCGGCACAGTTACCAGCTCCATCTTGCGGTTTACGCGGACATTACTTTCGTTTTCCACAAGATCGCTGACCATATACCATGAGTACAGCTCGTGACGGTGAAACGGATTGCGGTCACACCAGATGTCGCAAGGAACAATGTATGCATTCTCCAAATGCTCTTTTACCAGTTTTAGCGAATGCAGATTATTCTTGGAGGCATAGTCCGGGTTGACCACCAGTTCCACGCCGTATTCATCCATCAGGTATTCATATTTTTCCTTCATGAAACCCACAACAACGTAAATTTCCTGAATTCCCACTTCGTGAAGCTGCTTAATGATTCGTTCAATCAAAGGCTCCCCATTGACTTCCAACAGGCCTTTGGGCATCTCTGTGTTGATGGGGACCATCCGCATACCAAAACCGGCTGCCAGAATAATTGCTCGTTTGGGAGTCTTATTCTTGTACTCCGACACAGCCTTGGCTGTGGGACAAATTGCTTCGTTCAGATACCCTGCCTTAATGAGTTCCTTGAGGGAACGGTTTACTACTCCCAAGGAATGACCCGAAACCTCTGCTAGAATTCTTTGATTAATAAACGGTTCTAGCAAAAGTGCATTCAAGATATCGCTTTCTTGTTTGTTCATATACACCTCTCCACAGTTTTTGGTGAACAGTATGCCAGCATGAAACCGCAATCCAAGATTGCGTTTTCATGTCATCAAGTTATTCTTAATGTTCTCCAACGCTACTGCTCTGCCAAATAGCATTTCAGGTGGTATTTGTAAACTCGCTTATTCTCTGGCGGCAGTTGCATATAATCTCCAAAAGATCTGGTCAATACCTTGTCGATTTATGAGGGGGCATAAAAATACCTTCCCTCAAATTCGCTTTCAATTCTATTTTTTAGCCAGTCCCTTTCATAAGGGATACCATCCCATGGGAGTCCCATATATTCTGTAGGCTTTTCATCGAATTTTATGTAACGTTTATGCATTTTCATAAGAACATCATGAGCATCGAATAATTTTGCACCATAAAAAGCTAGATTTTTACGCACTATCTGCATCAATCTTTTCTTCTCATTTAAAGCTTCATGGACTCGATCGTTTTTATATAGATTTTAGAATTCTGGTTCTTTTCTGGTCACAATCTTATACTCGTGATAAGCTACGCGTTTTTCTACAGGAGGAAGTTCCATATAGTTCCCATAAATATAAGCTAAAAGTTCATCCCACTTTTCAGGCGCATAGAATTTGTGATTTTCAAATTCCAATAGCACTCTTTTCTCAAACCATGCTTTTTCGAATTGCTCCGGATTCTTTTCATCCGACCACACTGGAATGCCAACGTATCGGTTTGTGTTTTTTGTGTTCTCGTGTATATATTCAACTATTTCCAAATCAAATTTTTTCAAATAATCTCTGCCATAAACAACCTGCAACAAAAGGTGATATGGAATTTTCAGACAGGACTTGATGGTCGAGTTTCCTTTTCCATTTACATATATTCTTATTTTCCTATTTTCTTTTTGAATATGTTTCAAAATTTTTTTTGCCTGAGCAACATTTTCCCCATAGAAGTCCAAGGGATAAACGTCAACAAACACACCGATATCAATCGGTTTTTCATTATTGGTATGTATGTATTTATATCGCCGGTCCGAGAATCTCGAAATACCAAAATAATAGTTTTCTTCAGTTTGACGATTTGAAAGTTTATACGGTGCTATCGAGTCCTTGTTCTTTTGGCAATAATCCAGAAATCTGTCATAGTCTTCTCTTGGCATCCAAACGTCTGCATCATCATCCCACGGAATAAATCCATGATGGCGAACAGCCCCCAGCAACGTTCCATAGGCAAGGTAATACCGAAAGCCTTCTCTTTCACATAAATCATGAAATGTCTGTAGCACATTCAGCGTAACTGTATGAATTTCCTGTATAGTTAATTCTGTTTTATTCATCTATTTGACCTCCAAAGTCGCTTTAGAATGCCTAATGTCTTCTCTTCATGAATCAAGCCGGCTCCACACAATAACAAAACGACTAAGATTCTCAGAATAATATGGTCAATCAGAACATTTCCCAGTATTACTGCTGAAAATATTCCTGCGGAGCATCTTAGCATTACCTTATTTGAGAACAAAATCTTTCCTTCAACCTTTATCGCAATCAGATAATGCAGAAGAAAATAAAGGAAATATGTTGCCAATGTTGTGTATGCAGCGGCAATGTAGCCATATTTCTTTATAAAAACAAAATTCAGAACAATATTTACGATTGCGGCCATAATCGTTCCGCTGGCTATGTACTGAGTTTTTCCATAATAATATTCAACACAGGACGGAATCGTATATAAAAAAGCAAAATACCCCCCTGCAACGATAGGAATCACAGAATATATTGCATCCCAGTAATTTTCACTTGCCAGAATCTTAACGATTTCTGGTGCCATAAAAATAATCGCACTCGAAAACAGTGCCATGTACGATGCATAGTAGCCACTATACTTTTTTATTGAGAATAAATCATTGTCCTTTCTTTTTTGGTAAAACCATGGTCCCCAAACACTATCCAGCGAATTTGCCGTAACCTGTACAATTGCGTAGATATTATAAGCAAAACTGTAAATTCCAGCATTCTCATCCGTTCCCATTTTCATAATCATAATTCGATCAAACTGATTAAGCACAATTTGACTGAGTCCGTGCGGGATAATGGGAATGCTATACTTAACCCCCCATTTCAGGAGAGATAGATCTTTACACGGTTTTTCTCTTCTCCAAAATTCGATGATTATATTGACTGCAACTACCACAATCGCTATTGTCGAACCCAGAATTCGTCCAATATACTTATCCTTCTGAAAAACAAATACGATAAGAAACAGCGAAAGCAGAATGTTAAGTATAGCATTTATGCCAGATACTTTTATGAATTTTTGGTACCTGTAATCGATTCCTGCATCTGTGTTATAGCAAGTCATTACGGCATTTCCAAATGCATACAAAACTAAAAGGTTCAAGCAGACTTTGTCCAGCTGCAGAAAATTTTCAAGCGCATCTCCAAATATATTTACAGCCAACAGCCAGCCCGCTGTACTGCAAAGCACAAGGCAAATTGTTGTCGAAACATAAGAATGGTAGTCCTTCCCTTTCTCCGCTCCTTCCGAGGCAAGACCATACCGATAACGTGCATTCTTATAGCTACTGTGAATTGCAAATCCGATCAACACAAAAATTATATTTTCATAGGAAAGAAAAACGTTGTACTTTCCATAATCCTGCGTTGTCAGAAGCCTTGTGAAAATGGGGATTGTAAAGAAAGAAAGTCCCTTCAAAAGGTAATTTCCAATTGTGTATCCAATGCCCGCCTTGAGAACACGGTTGCCCGCTTTTTTCTCTCGTGTCTTATCGTTGGTGCCCATATTCTCCATGGACTCCCTTCTTGTAGTCATTGATTCCCCGTCTTATAAATTTCATCCTGCTCTTTTTATCATCCAGCATCAAATAATGTACAACCGGACGTATCGTCACATTTGCAATCAGCCGCAGCCGCATCTTCAAAGGGACATAATTTTCCTGAAGAAGATACAGTGCATCTCTTGTCTGATAGTATTCTCTGAAAGGCTGGCCGACTCTCAGTTTAATAGGACCAACTTTCTTTTCGCCGTTTCCTACAGAATGGTGCAGCACAACTTTTTCTGTCATGCAGCACACCATACCGGCTTTCTGCATCCGCCAACACAGATCCCAATCTGCCAGGTCCAGAAAAACTTTCTCATTCCAGAAATCGATCCTTTTCAGGTTTCCATACCGCATCATCAACGAAGATGTAATGGTATTGCTTACCTCATATGTCTCATCTGTAATATTTTTCTTCTGCCGTGGTCTCTCCGTCCGACCATTGCTCGTATTGTAAAATACAGGCCCCAGACACCCCAGATTCGGAATAAGTGTCTCAATCTTCCGGTATTCATCCTGCAGCGCTTGAATATAACCTTCGCCAATCTGTGAATCCTGGTCAAAGAAGATGATCAAATCATCATCTTTCCAGCCATACGCTGGATCCTTCAAGATAGAATTGAAAGCACCTGTTAATCCCAAATTTTTATGCTGAGTTGTGTATATAGATTTTGTCACTCCGCCGAGCATCTGGGCATTATCATTCATACTATTATCGCATAAAATCACCTGTTCAACCTGTCTACTCAATATTTGCAAATTCTCAACCACATTTTTATCAGGGTTATAAACTGTCACCAATGCAACTATCTTAACCATTTCTTTTTTTGCTCCAGTATGTTTGTTATCATCAGAACCGTTATTATGTGTGTGCTATCAAAACAGTATGGGTTCCAAAAAGAATACACAAGATATACAAAATACGCTATTAGACATTGTTTCTTTGTTTTTCCGCAGTATGGAATGCTTGTAAGAATATAAAACAGTCCCAAACCAACTACACCAATTTGATTGACGATATATAATGTTTGAAGTTCAAAATATGTATCTCCATTGTAATTTCTTGTTGATGTTTCTTTTATTATTCGATGTCCCAGTCCCTCTCCTGAAAGCAAGTTTGCGTCCATTAAAACTTCAACTTGTTCTTTTCTTACAACATTGGATTGCTCCTTTTTCTGCTCAAGTACTATCACTGTATAGTTTGCAAATACTACCAAAACCAAAAGAGCGAGTCCCATTAGAGGAATTATTTTCCAATTTCTACGTAGTAGCCATTTTATAGAGATTTGGATAAACTTAACACTTCCATAAACAACCATTCCTAGGATATACGCGGAATTTCCAGCAACAAAAGCAGCCAATATCATACATATTCCGTAAGAAGTTACCTTTTTTTTCTTTTCAATTTCTATGATTGCCGCCAAAACAAATAGACTAGTTCCTAATAGCTGAACCCTCGGGATTTTATTTAAAATATAGATATCACCTGAACCAATCTGAAATGCCCACGCCCTATACTTTTGATAATCCTGACTAAAAAATACAGCCCACCATATAAAAAACATTGATATTGCCTTAACGCACGACAATACTTTAAAGATTCTCCATTCCCTCTCAAATCTGGGGTCATTGACCTGAACCGCCAACGGAATTAATATCAAGATTGACGCAAATCGAATAATATTTGATATGTCCGTTCCCTTATAAAAAGAAACCACCGCAGAAAAAGCTAAAAATACGCAGTATCCGGAAAATACCATCAACCAGCCTCTCGGATGTTTCAGTTTCACATTAGAGATTTCCAGTAACAAAAAAACAATCAGTGCTGGTACAATAAATTGCGATAACGATCTGAAATAGCATTGAAACAGAAATGAAAATATTGTTATTGTCCAAAAAGCAACTTTAATATTGTCTTTCATTCTTTTTCGTTTTATTATCATTAATATCTCACAATCATCCGTCAGTTATGGCACAAACGATTTTTCGCCTGTCTTCATGCGAATCATATTCTCTTGATCACATAAAATAATATTTTCAAACCGAAAACTTTTTACTTCCTCAACACTTTCTCAAACATAAACTTCCGCAGCCAGTTCGGAGACAACGCCGACCCACTACGAATTACACAGCTCTTTATGTACTGCCCTTTTCCTATAAATCCTTGCTGCTTCATGAACTTGAACAGCTTGGCCTGCGTCTTGGCATACTTCCAACCAGCACGCCGTTTATACATATCAGAACCAGCCCGCATATGCAGCAACGGCTCCTGAATGTTATAGCCCTGATAACCAGCTATCAGCATCCTCAGCCAAAGATAATAGTCCTCCAACAAGTAGAAGTCCTGATAAGAACCAACAGCTTCGACTGCGGATTTCTTATACATCACGCAGGGATGATTAAACGGGTTGCGCTTCTTCGCAAACTCCACAATTTCCGCATTCGTCTCTGGTGGCACACGCTTCGCATCGACGGTATTCGGATCAGTAGTAAACTCTTCCACGATGCCGGAGCAAATACTCACTTCTGGATGCTCGTTAAACACAGCAAGCTGTTTCTCACAGCGATCCGGATACGCAATATCATCACTGTCCATTCTGGCAACCAGTTCATTTTTGCAATGTTTGATGCCCTCATTCAGTGCATTGCCAAGTCCACCGTTCTTAGCAAGGCGAACGACATTTAAAGTTATCCCCATCTCTCGCTGCTTTTTGGCAATCACCTTGTCCAGCGCATCATTCAGTGGTCCGTCACATACCAGTATGAAATCATCAGTTGGGAACGTCTGTGATTGAGCACTTTCAATTGCTTGCTCGAGGTATTCTGGCTTTTCCTTATAATAAACGGACATCAAGACACTGTAATTCTGCATCATTCTTCCGTCTCCTGCCCCATCGCCGTAGTAGCACCTTCTGCCACACCTTCCGTGCTCTCCGGCATAAACAAAATCTTCACCGTTGCCAGCATGATTTTCAGATCCTCAATCAGGCTGGGATGCGCAATGTACATCAGATCCATCTGCAGCTTATCGTAGGGGGTGGTGTTGTACTTACCGTACACCTGTGCATAACCGGTCAAGCCAGCCTTTGCTTGAAGCCGCAACGCAAACTCTGGCATCTCTTCGCAATACTGGGCAGCGATCTCAGGGCGTTCCGGGCGTGGACCTACAATAGACAGATCGCCTTTTAGAATATTCAGCAATTGAGGCAACTCATCCAGGCGGCAAACGCGGATGATATGACCGACCTTCGTGATACGGTCGTCTTTGTCACCAGTGGAAAGACGCGCCACACCGTCTTTTTCGGCATCCACACGCATCGAGCGGAACTTCAGAATCTCAAACTGCTTACCATCTTTGGTCAGGCGAACCTGCTTGTAAAAAGCCGGACCGCCATCAGACTTGACAGCAATGGCCGTGATGAGGAGCAACGGGCTGAGAATTACCAGTCCAGCCAACGAAACCACAATATCCATCAAACGCTTTACAAACAGATACTCCGGACTTGCCATATACCGGCCCACCCGCAGAACCGGCAGATGGAACATGTGCATCGGCTGTGAACCGCTCATGATCACATCGCCCACTCGGGGAATCACAAACACGTTGATACCCTGCCCGATGCAGTATTTCAGGATGATATTGCGCTCATGGCTGTGGACACCGCTGATGAACACGCTCTGCATTCCATCCAACAGGCTCAGGTCGTTCAAACATTCTTCCACGTTCAACGTCATCTTGACATCGTATTTTTTCGAGAGGCCATATTCATTGATGAGCTTTTCCAGTCCATGCCGGACATCGTAGACCACTGCGGTGGGCTGAGGCGGAAAAGTCCGGAAATACCAGGTATGGGCGCATCTTGCCCACAGGGTTGCCATCACGACCTGTCCAGCAATCGCTGCGATGCCCGGCAGAAGATTGCAGAGCCGCCGGGCCATCAGGCAGATGACAATGTACAGAATGCCATCGGTTGCCATGGCTGCCAGTACCTGTCCGTAGATCAACTCTGAAATGCGCTGCAAAGACATCCAGAACGCATCGTAGACTTTTCCCAGCAGGAAGAACAACACCGCAAACAGACCAATCATGGCCCAGTTGCCCTTCCAACCAAACTTTGCATAGACCTGATACGAATAATACAGGTCCCAGCAAAGTGCAAATGGAATTGTAATTATTACCAAATCGATGATTTTTGCGATCTTCAACATCACATCATGCTGAAATTTTGACATAACACCCCAATAACTCCTTCAATTGTTTTCTTTGGTTCTCACTCAGCCATCCTGGTTCTGCCATGAGTCGAGCTTTTTCCACTGTATTTCAACAGCATCTAATAAAGCCATATACTCCTCCTGCCGCAATCAAGGAGTATCCTCCATTTGGATCATGGAAGATACCTCTTATTTTTCACCTTGTACCAATTCTCGCCTTATTTTATCATGAATTTACCAGCACTTCAATAGAAATACCTTGTATCATTCCAAATTGACGGAAAAAAACACAACATTCTAATGCGATTCCATTCAATTTTGGACAAGAAATGCAATTTATGGAAATTATGGAAGCGTTTCTTTGCGCACAAGGAGTCAGACAAGAGTCAAGTAAAGGGAGGCATTCAGATGGCAAAACGAGGAGAAAACATCCATAAGCGAAAGGACGGCCGCTGGGAGGGGCGTTATATCAAAAGACGCACTACCGATGAAAAGCCAATCTGGGGTTATCTGTATGGATACGCTTACGGAATAGTCAAAGACAATCTGATGAAACGAAAAGTCCCGGCCTGGGGAGAACAGATAACTCTTCCGTTCAGCCAAAATGATCTCCGGCTCCAGATTTTTAACCACCCCCGCCCCACTTCTGACTGCTTCTGACTTCCACCAAACAAAAAAGCCAGCATATCATACGCAAATCGCACAATACACTGGCCATTCCGGTTATTCTCTTAGGCACTGGTACAGTTGAAGTCATGCATCAGCTTTCCAATGTCAGAGTCATCCCGGTACTCCTGTCTCGAAGGTGACACACTTCTGTTTTCTGTATTCTCATCTTACCATACAATGTGCACTTTATCAATCGTCCTGATGTGGATTCTCCAACCAAGGGTTCTTATCGGGACACCGGCATTATCGTGTTCGGAAGCCATACTTTTTGATGACCATCGACACCAATATCACCTCCCCTCAAGATTTTCTTTATTAATCAGGGGAGAAAAACTGTACCTATAAACTGTACCTATTCTATATAGAGAAAGTACAAAAATTGTCCTCTTAAATCTCAATCAGTTTCCATCTCACACTATTTCCAGCCTTATGCTTTCCGATGCTAACGCTGATAATCTGTACTCCATAGCTCCTGAGTTTTTCATTCAGAGTGTTAACTCCTATCGCCCTGCCCTTATACTCCATAAACACCCCGGTTCTCATAATTCCTGTATACATATCTTCTTTGAGCATCGGTTGGTTGATGTGTTCTTTCAGCAAGTTCATGAGCACAGGCATACGATACGCTCGGATGTCCTGCTTCAAATCTACTACTGCATACTTCACAAACGCTTGCTTATAGGATGTTGCTATCATCTCCGCCAGCAGACTCTCCTCATATCTCAACTGTTTAACTCCCAGCTGATTGACACGGTAGGCTCCTTGGGATGCGTCCCACTCCATCACGCTGCATTTTTCCAGGCTTCTGTTGATTTTATCCGGCGTCCCGCTTTGGCGATACTCCGCAAAAGCTTCCTCTCCTGCAAGAAATGCTTCCACAGGCTTCAATTTATCTTCAATGACCGACTGAAATTTCTTCAACTCCCCCATATACCAGTCTGCATCATAGTCACGGAAGTAAACGGTACAGGTATCCTCTGCATCCAAAGGACGTTTGCGACCCATGGACTGTGCGATATCTGTCGGTTTCCATTGATCAATAAAGATATGTTTTACGGTACGGTCTTTGATTTCGATCCCCATGCCGATTGCTTTTGTCGTGAATACAAACCTCTTTTGAAGCTTCCTGTCCCGGATACAATTTTCCAGTGCGTCAAACTGCTTTCCATATTTGGGATTGTTCTCTGAGCAGTAGTACCCGGCGGCACCCCCGAACTGTTCCTTCATCCTGACAAGATCCTCTCCACTGGACACAAAGACAACAGCTTTTTCATCCGTCGGGAGATCTTTCAGCATCATCACCAGATTCTCTCTGGCATAGAAGTACATCTGTGTGATATGGCGGTAATCCTGTGGAAGTGTGTAGATTCGGTCAGACGGTGTCTGGGAGACGGCATTCAACATCTCATATATCTGGCCGCCTGTTGCGCTCATGTAAATCACCACATGATCTTTCTCGGTTCTCTGCAATTCTTCCATTGACAGGCAGGTGTTGATATTATAGGTTGCAAAATCTGTGAAGTAGTGGCATTCATCCGCCACGATGTATTTAGACCCCTGCAAATACTCTTCCAGTTTCCCAGAATTGTTCCTGCAGCATTTTTCCATATACTGATAGGTCTGAACTTTCAGGACATCCTCATAAAGTCGTAGTTCAGCAGCCTCTTCGCCCATATCGTCAATTTCTGCTTTCAGTCTGCGGCGGACCATCTCTGCATGAAGCGAATTCAGTGGACACAGATAGAGAATCGAATCCTTTCCTTCGCCATTCAGTGTTCTATCCACAAGCCAACCTGCCAGTCTCCTGACGATAAACTCGTTCTTGCCTCGGCCGGTTCCGCAATCCAGTATCACACGGCCATTCTCCCAGTGCTTGTAACTCTCTCCGATGAGATCCGACACATATTGCTTTGATTCAGCAACCACCAAAGTCGTCTCCTGTTCGAGCGCAGCCACTTTCTCGGCAGGTACCACGTCTTCATTCTGGGGACAGTCGCTTAGCTGAATGAACAAGTCCGAGTCAAACGGCGGTTCAGAAAGCTCTCGTGCCCGTCTCTGCCTTTCCTCATCTCTTCGACGCTGCTCAGCCTCTGCATCGAGTCGTTCCAGCTCCGCATTCACTGCCCGCATAGATTCCCGGTGTTCTTTTTCTGCCTCTTCCGTAACAGGTTTTTCTGCCAGCTCCTTTTGGTAGTCCTCATAACGGTGCGTTCCCTCTTTTTCGTCGAGAAGCTTCAGAAAGAATCCCCCGAATGGCCATTTTGTCTTTGCCACGATAATCACTTCCATTCTAAAAAATCACATGGTCAGGCATCTTCACCCGACCATGCGCTTAAATCTCTACTGTGATTCTGCACCCTTCAACCACAAAAATTCTCGTTGCAAAATGCTTCTTCACCTGATAAAATGGAAAGCAGGGAATTCTGTCGCCAAACAATTTTCCCGTTTCCATAGCCGCCTTCCTGTTACCCTCA
>UMDD01002904.1_pt1 | contig 13095 bp, 6 predicted proteins | sample 1964401 | NCBI WGS metagenome assembly UMDD01 (sample SAMEA4835985, study PRJEB28245) | human gut metagenome | biome: gut microbiome; material: fecal sample | place: Denmark | collected 2008
AGTGTTCTTCAATAAATACTCTTTGGTGTCTCCCAGTGGGTAGAGAGGGGAGATGAGATTACGTTCGCTCAATGTGAAATCGGGAGTGATTCCATTTACATAGTTGGCTTGTCCTGCCGAGTTGAGAACGTATGCCACAACCGGCCATAAAATAAAGTTGTAACGCTCATCTTGGTATGGTTCCATGGCTACATTTTTGCCAACAGTCGTTTCACCTATTACCACTACATTTTCTGTACCTATATATGGACGGAGACAATTTATGACTGCTTCTGAGGCCGATGCAGTAAATTTGCTTGTCAGTACGTAGAGCTTGCTTAAGTTCAAGTTTTCGGAAGCAAGTCCTGTATTGAGAGGGAAATCTATTTTTTGCGGGTCACTGATGTCATTATACAAAGTTGTGCAAAATACTTTCCCTAGATCTGCCGCAGGTGCCAGATAACTTCCTAAATCTGTGGCACAACTCAAATAACCACCGGGATTGTAGCGTAAGTCCAGAATAAAAGCATCGGGTGACTGTCCCTTGAACCGGGCGAATATCTGTTTCATCTGTTCCCTGTATTCTGTATCTGTTGCCTGGTTATTGGGGCCTGTACTGAATTCATTGTAGACCATATAGGCTATTTTTTTTTCGGATACTTCATATACTGTATCTATATAGAACGGATTCAATTCTACAGGGCGTGATGCCGCTACTTTGACTGTATCTGTTGCAATCCAGCTGGAATTGCCTTCCTCATCAAAAACCAAGCTTTCTCTGGCGAAAGTTGTATTGCCGCCTTCCATCAGATATCCGTAATTATTGTTGGTCAGTTCTTCTTTGCCAATGGCTGATATCCAGTTCCCTCGTTCCAATCCGGCTTCTGAGGCCGGTGAATTGGGCAGTACGAATAAAATACGGGCAAATACGTGTGATGAGATTCCGGTGGGATCGGTCATTAATTCAAAATCAAATCCGTAAGTAGAAGTACGTTGCAGGTAGGAACGTGCCGCATCGGAAGCGTCCTTTATTTCTATATACGAATACGGGTCTCCTTTTCCGTTTTGTGCCTTGGTATAAACCAATTTTTGCAGGAAGTCTTCCGGTTCGGCAAAATAGTCCGTTTCCTTTATTGCCGGAATACTGTCATACCACAAATAATGCTCTTTCATTATTTGTTCTATCCATACATTCTCTCCAATTAATGCATAGTATTCCCCACTGCGGTCTTCGCCACATGAAGCCATTATAAATAAAGTGGTTAGAAGAAAAAAAGTGCTCCGTATATGCTTCATAATCTAATTCCTTTTTCGATCTGCAAAGCTAGGGATTTTATTTTAAAGTAGGGATAAGGTTTGGAATAAATAATCCAAAAAACCTTTATATAAAAAAGAAATCCGCCGGTTAGGTCAAGCAGACTTCACGGCGGACGTTCTTAATTTTTTATTTCTTTTCAGATTTCCATTTGTCAGCATATTCATTCAGAATTCTGCGGATACTGAGTCCGATTTTGATATAATCTTTCTCGTTCAGGTTGGCAAGTGATACACGTACACTCCATTCGGGTCCGTCGAATCCACCACCATTCAATACGACCAGGCCTGTTTCATTGGCAAGGCGGAATACTACGTCCAATGGATTATAAGTTGTCTGCAGATGTTGTACGAATTCATCTCCGTAAAATTTCTTGGCCCATACCAGCATGTCTATTTCTGAATAATAACCGGCCCTTAGTGGATCGTCGGGGAGAATGAATCCTGTGTTGTCCCATAATGCTTTCAGACGGGTATGGATTAAATTAAGCATGGCATGACGATATGTATTTTCTTTGTCCAGCAATGAAAAAGAAGCAAAGAGTGACATCTGCATTTGTTGTGGCAAAGACAATCCTGCTGTATGGTTCAAGGCTACTTGACGGCTGTCTGCTACCATACGGTCAATGAATTTCATGTTTTCTACTTGCATACTCAAGCTGCCATACCGTTTGGTTAGTTCGCTTTTTCGTTTGCGGGGCAGATTGGCAATCATTCTGTCGAATACATTTTTCTCATGTAAGGCAATTACAGCAAGGCGCCAACCGGTCGCTCCGAAATATTTGGAAAAAGAGTAGACACAAATTGTGTTCTGTGGCAAATCAGCCATCAGGCTGCGGAAGCCGGGAACAAAAGTACCATATACATCATCTGTTATAATCATCAGATTGGGATTCCAGCGTGTTACTACGTCTTTCAGGGCATCTACGCATTCTTTGTTCAACTGATAACTGGGTGGATTGCTTGGATTGACAATAAACAAGGCTTTGTATTTCGTGTCTCGCAGTTTATTGATATCTTCCACTTTGTATTGCCAGGTATGAAGTCCTTCTTCATTTAGAGTACTTGCAGGAATATTGAGCACATCATAATCGTAACGTGTCAATTCGGGTATCTCGATATAGGGTGTAAAGATAGGAACCATCAATGCTATACTATCTCCTTTGTGTAGCAGGAAATTTTCTTCCAGCGAGTCGAATACATAGCACATCCCTGCTGTTCCGCCTTCGGTGGCGAATAAATCGAATTTACCTTGCGGGGGTTGCCCGTTGCACATTTCCTGATTCAGGTAATCCTGTACTAGAATTTCTGTATATTTCAAGATGCGGTCAGGCATAGGATATTGGTCGCCTACAATACTTTCGGTCCATTCGTGTACCAGTTCGTCCGGATCAGCTGCATGTTCCATCAGCATATAATTATAGGTACGTTTCAATAGATCTGTCCCCGCATTTCCTTCATGCTTTTTCAGGTACTCCTCAAAACGTTGGGCTATGCCTGTTTTTTGAGGAATACCGGCAATGCCTTCGGGCATGTCCATGACCCGGCGACACTCTTCAATGCCAAAACCGCCCAAGGCGAAGAATGCTTCACGAGCCTCCGTTGCAATCCAGTTGGGATTACCTCTGCCTGCATTCAGCATGACGTGCGCCATTTTCTTCACACTTTCATCTGCCATTTCAATCAAACGGTTTTTTAATTCGAAGGGACTGATCTTTTCCAAATTCTTGTCCATTCGGGCAACGCTGCTTTTATCACTTAAATATTCCATAATGTATGAGTTTAGTTTTTTAGTTGATTAATAATACAATGACCACTCCCCATATGATGAGTAGTGTATTTCCTACGGCGTAGGTCACGGTGTATCCTAAAGAAGGTGTTTCGCTGCCTACTGCTTCTTGTATGGCGCCCAATGCAGCAGTGGTAGTACGGGCTCCTGCCGTGCATCCCAAAGAGAGGGCGGGATGGAACTTGAATACATATCTGGCTAGAATCAGCCCTAATAATAGAGGCAAGGAGGTGGCCAACGCACCTATGATAAACAACATAGGACCTACTTCTTTTAGTCCCTGTACAAAACTGGGTCCTGCAGAAATGCCGACTACGGCGATGAACATATTCAAGCCTACATTATTCAGCACCCATAAAGAGGATTCCGGTATTTGTCCGAAGGTAGGGCGTTTGCTGCGCCACCAGCCAAATACTAATCCGGCTATCAAGGCTCCTCCACTAGTGCTCAGGCTAATAGGTACTCCGCCGATATGGATTGCAAGTGCTCCGATGATACCTCCCAGTAAAATGCCAAGTCCTACAAATATCATATCGGTGGCATTGGTGGGGCGGTCTATGTATCCTAGTTCTTTTGCAGCAGATTCCACCTCTTTTTTCAGGCCGACCAATTCCAAAGTATCTCCGCAGTCGATAGTGGTTTGTGCGAAAACAGGGATATCAATGCCTGCCCGTTGGATACGGCGTATACTGACGCCATGCATAAAGCTTTGACGGCGTATGAAGTCCAATTTTTGGTTGGAATATGGCTTTTTGTGTATCATGACAGGGAGTACTTCCACAGGGAAATCAAGCAGTTGGGGATCGACGATTTCTTCTCCAATCCAGTCTTCCTCACCAATGGCGAATTCCCTTCTTCCGCTCAGTACCACTTCGTCCCCTTTTTGTAATAATTGTCCGGGAATAATATCATTGACAATGGAAGTTCCATGTCGCATTCTTTCAACAAACAATCTTTTCCCTTGTGAAATAAAATAGGATTCTAGTTGGTCAACAGTCTTGCCGTTGCCAAACCAATCGTTCTCTATGCGGTAAGCACGAAAAACTACCGGACGGCGGGCCTGTTCAAATCCGGGTTCGTCTGCTTCACTGGTACCCATCCGGGTTTCCAACTCTTTGCAAGCGGCTTTCACTTTTTCTAATCCTCCCAACATTTTAGGACCTAAAGAAGAGAGGACCCAGGCAGAGCCTGCCGTACCGAAAATGTAAGTTACAGCATATGCCACGGGAATGATATTAATCATATCACTTTTTTGGGAAGAGGATATGTTGAGTCCGTTTATGGTATCTTCTGCTACTCCTATGACGGCAGAGATAGTTTGTGCTCCGGCCAGCAACCCGGCTGCTTCACCGGCATTATATCCCATTAAGATAGCTAATAACCAAGTGATAATCAAACAACCTACACACATGAGCGCGGCGAATCCTACTTGAGGTAAACCATCTTTTTTCAGTCCGCGAAAGAATTGTGGTCCCACTTTGTATCCGATAGCAAAAAGGAATAAAAGAAAAAACACGGATTTCACCGGTTCTTCTATTGTAATGTTAAGCTGTCCCACTAATACCCCTACTAGCAATACACTGGTGACGATTCCCAAACTGAATTGTTTTATTTTCATTTTTCCAATCCAGAAGCCTACGGCGATTGTCAGAAAAATCGCCAGTTCTGAATGCTGTCTCAAAAGATGTATAACCCATTCCATATTTCTTTCTTATTATAATTGCTGTTTAAAACAGAGTGGGGGTAAAGAAGTTGAGTTAAAAAGCTCCAAATTGTACTTAGTTCTAATATTTTTTATTTTATTTGCATAGAGATGATACTTGACTTATGAAAATAAAGTTGTTTGTAAAATATATTTCTTTGTTAGTTCTCTTGTTTGTTGCTGATGGTTGTAAAGAAACAAAAGCTGACACATATGTGACTAAGGTCACCGATTTAACGGGAGAGGAAGAACAAGTTTTGAAATTGGAATATGATCGTGATGGTAAAATTATAAAGTATGGGGATACCCCGGTAAGGTATGAGGGCGACCAGATAACCATCGGACAGATGGATTGTTTGAATACCGGCAATAAGCTTTGCAATGTTACGTTTCAAATAGGAAAAGGCAAGGCGAGGGAGAGTAGGGCCCGTTGTATGTTGAAGGTAGGAGAAGAGGTTTATGAAGCTGATAAACAGACTGTCTATGATTATAAAGGAGATACTATTTTTATCAATTCTGATTATCGTGCTACTTCCGATTATCGTTTCTTGAAGAAAGTGCAAGGAAAATATGTTTTTGATCAGTTGGGACGGTTGAAGGAGGTGATGACTGTTTTTACTGAGGCAAATGATAGTGTGTCCAGTTGTCATACTTATTATAATTATGATAATAACATCAACTATCAGGCGAATCTGAATTTACAGGCTTATGTGATTGATTATGATGGGGTGGATAGTTTCTTCTATTTTTTATTGAATCTTGGGCAGTTGAGGAATAGAACAGCCTTACCTAATGATATCGGATATTGTATGAATCATGGTTTAAGCACTTATAATGTGCATGCCAATTATCGTCTGGATGATGAGAATCCGGTCAGGATAGAAGTTTTATATAATTATACCAAACTTCTATCCCGAATAGATTTATCTTATAATCCTTTAAATTAATTCATCGGGAAGTATAAACAAGTCTACTTCATTGGCGCCTTGCTTTATCAAGTCTTTCTTATCTATTTGGTAAAGGCGGACAAACTCATCATGACTGTCGCATAGTTCCTGGGCTTTGCGATAATATTCTATTGATTTTTCTGTTTCATTCAGGATATAATACACATGTCCTGCATTCATCCAGTCTTCCATAATGGGCTTGGGCTCGGATATCAGCAAGTCGTAATATTTCTTGGCTTGTTGATGGTTGCCGGTAATGAAGGAACACCATCCGATGGCGCGTCGGGCATTCTGTGGCTTTTTATCCAGATACTCCACTTTGAAGAAATAAGCCAGTGCTTCATCGTATCGTTCCAGTGCCATCAGGCATTGTCCTATTTGTAGTGCCAGATTCAGACTGTCGGGCTGTGCCTGTTCCACCTTGTTATAATATTCCAAAGCTTTTGGGTAGTTTCCCTCTTTTCTATAACATTGTGCCAAATGGCGGTTATTCCATGTATTATCAGGGATCAGCAGATCTGATTGCAGGTAATAATCTATCGCTTTTTTATAGGAACCGATTTTCTGATAAATGAAACCTGCTTTCTGCCATAATTCGGCATTTTTACGATTGTATAATTCAATTGATTTATCATAGAGAATTCCGGCTTCTGCCAAGTCGTCGTGTGTGAATAGGTAATCTGCCAGTTTGTTGATATACTCTTTGTGTAACAAGGCTTGAGACAATGCTTCTTTATTCCATAAGTCCAGAGTGTCCTCAAAAATGTCATGTATTTCATGTCTTCTTGACCATAATTTGAAGAAACGGTAGAGGTCATGAATGTATTGCCGGCTCACGAATTCAGCGCGGGCTTTTGATTGTGACATCTCTTTTAAACGTTCTTTCAGTTCTTCAGAAGCTTCATGTTGTCCGTTCAATTGTTGCTGCATGAGATTCCTTTGGCTTTCCGGCATTTGTAACATGGTAAAACAAAAAGAGTATTTGTCGGAATTGCAGAATACATCCGAATTCATCAAAATGTTGAGCAGAGAGATTTTTTGTTCGTCATTTCCGAGAGATAATTTGGCGATATCCTGATATTGGGGATCAAAAGGATAGAACCAGTGAGAAATTTTGCGGAAAAACGGGAATTGTTTCAGCTGTGAAAAGGTACTCATATACACATCTGCCCCGGACATTTGCAGTTCACCTAATTCGCGCAATTTATCGGTAATGCCTGAACGGTCAATCCATTCTTCCCATTCCGGATTATGATCTTCGGCATCTTCATCCAGTCCTTCCAAATTAAGTTTGGGATTTTTCATCATTTCGGGAATGATTTCTTCACGCATCTTCTTGTCTATCTTTCGGGTTTCACGGGAAGATTGCAATAATTGAATCTGGATATGATGCAGGTTTTTGATGAACTCGGAATTTTCATTCAGTTCATTTATGCGCGACACGGCTTCAGGGTATTGAAGGATACGCTTTTCATAATAGTAGCATGTTAGTGCGATCCCTGCAATAGCCCGCTGATTCAGCATGGTATCCTGATGGGTATAGGCGTTCAATAGAAACATGAACTTGCGGATGTCGAATATTTGCAGCAGGCTCATGGTAACGGCGCTGACCATTATGGAAAGGTCGTTGACTTGGATCAATAGTGAGTTGAACAAAGTTTGCGCTTCAGCATATTCCGATTCACTCCACCGGGTGGATACCCATATTTTTTCAAATAATTCGTCTACAGCTGTTTCGTGACGTTTTCTCATGGCATCCATTTCTTCATTTCTTTTGGCCTCGGTGGTATATATCAATGGTGCTGTAGCCATATCTTCTGTATACGCCTCCAGTTGCATTTGTAATTCGGCATAGCTGTGAGGAGGGCTTTGGACAAAAGTGCGCATTGTGTCATAATAGGCTCCGTAATTTTGTGTTGCCTGTACGGCTATATGGATACGGTCGGCCAGTTCGTATGCCGTGCGTAACATTTTATGGTATATTTCCACCTTATTGGGATCTTTCATCCCTTTTGAAGTATATTGCAGCATCAGGTCGTATGACGTTTGCAGGGCTTCTAGCTCATTCTTTAATTGCCAGTCGGAAGTATGGGTGGCATATCCTGTCATTTGGGATAATGCTTCTTTTAACCGATATTGGTCTAATAGTTTTATGATTTCTTCGCGCATATTTTAAAGTTCTATTTGTATGTCTTTTATAAACAAATGCGGGCAGATTTCGGTTCTTGGCTTATTTCAGCCAGGTTGCCCGTTTCCATATATATTCCATCGGACCGTGAGAGTGGTGATTCATCCACCAGCGGCAGAAAGAGAATTGCAAGATGAAGAAAACTATTCCTGCCAGGCAGCTGGCTGTGATACCAAACTGATTGTGCAATGCAAATCCCCAGTTGTAGTATAACATGGAACCTACTATACTTTGAGTAATATAATTGGTAAGGCTCATCTTTCCGTATGGCGTTATTTTCATTAATCCGTCGTGTAAGTTTGTCTTGTAAAAAGCGAAGACGACACCGGATACCAGAATCAGCATAAATGCAAAATTGGAAAGCGAGGTGATGATTAGTGAAAGAGGGGTCAGAATGGATTTATTTGTGATAAAGTCCGGTAGCATATTGCCCAACCCATATAAAGGGAAAAATGCGACGAGTGAGCCTGCAAGTACCTTGTTCCATACCTTCAAGTGCTCTTTCAAAAAAAGTCCCTTGCGCCCTATCAGCATACCGAGCAGGAAAAGGGCGGCTGTTTGGAATACCCGTCCGTGATCCCAGGCCCAGGCAAGGCTTGCCAACTGTCCTTCCCATAAATTGACACGGATGGTTTCCAGAAAATTACCATTGCTTTGCACTGCAAAAGTTGCATTCCAGAAGCTGCGGGTGGGGATGGCCGGAGTAACAAATTCCGGATCGAGACAGGCACGTATTACATAATAAAGTGGCAATGGCTGGATCAATAGCAGACATGCCAATGCAAATATCCATTTGTCTTTCAGCCGGCAAGTCAGTGGCAGGATGAAACCTACTAAAGAATAAAGGACCAGCACTTCCGCTGTGAAAAAACTGGCATTGATATTACCTATCAGGAAAAGAAGAATTAACCGCCAACAAAAACGTAGACGGAAATCATTGCCCCGTAGGCGTTGGTTGTCATCTTGAATAAAAAAGCTAAAACCGAAAAGTAAAGCGAATATGGCGTATGCTTTTCCGCCGAACATGAAGAATAACCCGTTCCAAATGGCTTTGTCCGAGAAGTTCAGCCACGCACTTTGTCCGGCTGTATCGGGAAATGAGTAGAAATTAAAATGTTCGATAGAGTGCAGGATGATGATTCCCATCACTGCCAGTCCGCGTAGCACATCAGCTACATCTACACGTGCGTGTCCTTTCAATTTTGTGTTTATTGCTTTTGTTTCCATGGGGTTATATATTAGCGTACAAAAATAGGAAAATCTTGAATAGTTGGCAAAAAAAGGAGGAAGTAATCAGATATTTCTTTAATTTTGTCCCCATCTTAAAAAAAGATATGGATATTTCGGAATTGCAACGTATTTATGCCGGTCATCCTAACACTAAGGGACTGGCTGCGTTATTGGAAGATTCCTCAGTGAGGACTATTTTCCTGGGAGGATTACATGCTTCTGCGGCAGCTTTATTTGTTTCCTCCTTTCTTAGAGAGAATAAACAGACATTTGTATTTGTACTGGGTGACTTGGAGGAAGCGGGTTACTTTTATCATGACCTGACACAGGTGAACGGTGATGAGCATATTTTGTTCTTTCCATCCTCGTATCGTCGGGCTGTTAAATATGGGCAGAAAGATGCAGCTAATGAGATCCTGCGTACGGAAGTGTTGAGCCGTTTACAGAAAGGCGATCCGCTATGTGTGGTGACTTATCCCGAAGCGTTGGCGGAGAAAGTGGTATCACAAGAGGTACTGATGGACAAGACGTTAAAACTTGGTGTGGGTGAGCATGTGGACACAGAGTTTATCACGGAAGTGCTGGCCGGTTACGGATTCGAGCATGTGGATTATGTTTATGAACCGGGGCAATATGCTGTACGCGGTAGTATTATTGACGTCTTCTCTTTTGCTTCCGAGTATCCTTACCGTATTGACTTTTTTGGTGACGAGGTAGACAGCATCCGTACTTTTGAGGTGGAAAACCAGCTTTCGAAAGAGAAGAAACAGAGCATTGCCATCGTGCCCGAGCTGACGAATGCCGCCGACAAGAGCGGGGTGTCTTTCTTTGAATTCATTCCTCGGGAAACAGTTCTGGCAATGAAAGACTTTCTTTGGGTACGTGAAAGAATACAGGTAGTACGGGAAGAGGCACTCTCTCCTCAGGCGCTTGCCGCATACGAGGGAGAGAAGACGGAACTGATGAATTTGGAACTGAAGCTGATAGACGGGGCGGAATTTACAGTACGGGCTTTGGATTTCAAACGGATTGAATTTGGTAACAAACCTACAGGAACTCCACAGGCAACGTTGGCTTTCGATACGACGGTCCAGCCTATTTTTCATAAGAATTTTGATTTGGTAAGCACTTCATTCACTGATTATCAGAAACGAGGTTACACCTTATATATATGTACCGATAGTGAGAAGCAGGCAAAGCGTCTGAAAGATATCTTTGAGGAGCGTGGTGATCATATCACGTTCATTCCGGTCAACAAGACTTTACATGAGGGCTTTACAGATAATGTATTGAAAAGCTGCTTTTTTACAGACCATCAGATTTTTGACCGTTTCCATAAATACAATCTTCGTAGTGACAAGGCGCGTAGCGGTAAGGTGGCATTGACCTTAAAAGAGTTGAGCCAGTTTGAGCCGGGTGACTTTGTGGTACATATAGATCATGGTGTAGGCCGTTTTGGCGGATTGGTACGCATTCCGAATGGAAATACTACCCAGGAAGTGATTAAACTTATTTATCAGAATGAGGATGTGGTATTTGTTTCCATTCATTCCCTGCATAAAATATCCAAGTATAAAGGGAAGGAGGGAGAAACTCCCCGCCTGAACAAATTGGGGACCGGTGCGTGGAAAAAAATGAAAGAGCGTACCAAGAGCAAAATCAAAGATATAGCCCGTGACCTGATCAGACTGTATTCGCAACGTAAACAGGAAAAAGGATTCTCGTATAGTCCCGACAGTTTTATGCAACATGAATTAGAGGCGAGCTTTATTTATGAGGATACCCCCGACCAGTTGAAGGCGACTCAGGATGCCAAAGCCGATATGGAGAGCGACCGTCCTATGGACCGTCTGGTGTGTGGTGATGTGGGTTTCGGAAAGACTGAAGTGGCTATTCGTGCTGCTTTCAAGGCTGTGGCTGATAACAAACAGGTGGCTGTGCTGGTTCCCACTACGGTGCTGGCCTATCAGCACTTTCAGACTTTCAGCGAACGGTTGAAAGATTTTCCATGTAAGGTGGATTATTTGAGCCGTGCCCGCAGTGCGAAAGATGTTTCCAGAATAGTGAAGGAACTGGCGGATGGAAAAATAAATATTTTGGTCGGTACACATAAAATCATCGGTAAAAGCGTTAAGTTCAAAGATTTAGGATTGCTGATCATTGATGAGGAACAGAAGTTCGGAGTTAGTGTGAAAGAGAAGTTGCGTCAGATGAAAGTGAATGTGGATACACTTACTATGACCGCTACCCCCATCCCCCGTACTTTGCAGTTCTCGTTAATGGGCGCCCGTGATCTTTCTGTTATTCAGACTCCGCCTCCCAACCGTTATCCCATTCAGACAGAGGTGCATACCTTTAATGAAGATATCATAACGGAAGCGATCAATTTTGAAATGAGCCGTAACGGACAGGTGTTCTTTGTCAATAACCGCATACAGAATCTGGTAGAATTGGAATCCATGATCAAGCGGAATATACCCGATTGCCGTGTCTGCATAGGTCATGGACAGATGGAGCCCGAAAAGCTGGAGAAGATTATTTTCGACTTTGTGAACTATGATTATGATGTGCTGCTGGCAACCACCATTATCGAGAGTGGTATTGATATACCGAATGCCAATACGATTATCATCAACCAGGCGCAGAATTTTGGCTTGAGTGATTTGCACCAGATGCGTGGACGTGTGGGAAGAAGCAATAAAAAAGCATTCTGTTATTTGTTGGCGCCTCCATTGACTTCACTGACTCCCGAGGCAAAGCGCCGTCTTCAAGCCATTGAGAATTTCAGTGATTTGGGCAGCGGTATCCATATAGCCATGCAGGATTTGGATATCCGTGGAGCAGGAAATATGCTGGGGGCGGAGCAGAGTGGCTTCATTGCCGATTTGGGTTATGAAACTTATCAGAAGATACTGGCCGAAGCGGTGAAAGAGTTGAAAGAGGATGAGTTTGCCGATCTTTATGCAGAGGAGTTGCAGGCAGCGGGAGAAGAGAAAATCAGTGGCGAGAACTTTGTGGATGAATGTCAGGTGGAAAGTGATTTGGAATTGCTTTTCCCCAATGAGTATATCCCCAGCAGCAGCGAACGTATGTTGCTTTATCGTGAACTGGACGGATTGGAATTGGATAAGGACCTGCTCGCTTTCAAGGCACGGTTGGAGGACCGTTTCGGAAAGGTTCCTCCCGAAGGGCTGGAACTTCTGCGTATCGTACCTTTGCGCAGATTGGCTAAACGGTTGGGGGTGGAAAAAGTATTCTTGAAAGCCGGACGAATGACTTTGTTCTTTATCAGTAATCAGGAAAGTCCTTATTATCAAAGTGCGGCTTTTGGCAAGGTGATTGATTACATGAGCAAGAATCCGCGTTACTGCAATTTGCGTGAGCAGAACGGCAAGCGTAGTATGGTAGTCAAGAATGTGGAAACGGTAGAGACGGCGGTAGGTATTCTGCAGGAGATGGTGAGCTTGTGATAAAAGATGTCTGTATTGGCGGAAACCGGCATTGCCGTAGAGTAAGCAGGATATGTTAACGTAAAATTGAATATTAACTAAATAAACAGCTGATTTTTAATTAATTGTTTAACGGAATTGAATTTGGGGTGTTTTATATTAAAAAATAATATAAGACACTCCTTTTTCTTTTAACTTATCTATATTTTTACTATCTTACTTCCAGTTTAAAAGCGGACACTGAGATTTTTACTCACATATTGTCTAATTTAAAAAACACTTGTTATGGAAGTGAAAAAAGCACGAAGAGCCGACCTTGAAAAGGGTAAGTCCCGTTGGCTGTTCATGGGTCTCATTGTGACGCTGTCGTTTATGTTTGTTTCGTTCGAATGGACTGAACGTAATGTAACTTACGCGATCAGTGATTTAGTCAGTGACCCGGATTTCTTTGAAGAATTAGTTCCTGTAACCTATAATCAGGATAAACCTCTGCCGCC
>UMDD01010436.1_pt1 | contig 13090 bp, 10 predicted proteins | sample 1964401 | NCBI WGS metagenome assembly UMDD01 (sample SAMEA4835985, study PRJEB28245) | human gut metagenome | biome: gut microbiome; material: fecal sample | place: Denmark | collected 2008
AAGCATGCCAATTGTCACTTAAATTAGCAGATTTAAACCATAACTTACTTCAATTCCCGAATCTTGATATTGCGGAACCAGATCGGATAACCATGATCCTGCAAGCCGATATACCCTTCATGGGAAATGCCTTCCTGGAAACCTTGGAAATCTTTGAATTTGCTATTGGCAACCATATCATCCCATTCTTTGCTCCACAAGGTATACTGAACGACCTTCTTTCCATTCTGGGTATGCGTCACTTTGCCATCCTTCACCTTGATCACGATCGTGTTCCATTCGCCGGCAGGTTTTACCGTTTTCGGATCGGCAGGGAGCATATCATACAAAGAACCGGCAAGGTGGTTTGCCAGCTTGTTGTCGGTTGCATCCACATTATCCAGAACCTGTACTTCGGGAGCTGCATAATAGATCGGTTTGCCCGGAACTTCGCGTACATAATAGAAGATACCTGAATTTCCCATTTTACTGGTTTTCCAATCTACAGACAGCTCAAAGTTCTTGAACTTCTTTTCCTTATACAGGATATCGCCTCCTGCACCGTGTCCAGGTTTTTTGCCCGGAGCGGTAAAGACTTTCATCGCCTCGTCTTCGATTACCCAGTTCGATGCCATACCGGTACTGTTACATTGTCTCCAACCGGTAAAATCTTTCCCGTTGAACAGCAAAGTCCAACCTTGTTTCTTTTCTTTTTCAGTCAACGTGTTATTCGCTTTTTGCGCAAAAGAAGGGACAGCAGCCATAACTGCTAAAAGAACCACAAACGATTTAAATAAGTTTTTCATGTTACATTTCATTTTTAGATTAGACATTGAGAATATAAAACTCAACAAAGATAAATAAAAAAAGAGCTGCTCCATAAAGAACAACTCTTTCTTTTCTGTCGGATAATCCTATTTTATTTGATGATGCCCAATTTCGAAGCACTGATGAAGTCGATGATATGCTGGATTTCGTCGCTCATCGGCACCTGGTCCTTAATCATCAGCAAGGCATCGAATATACTGGTGTTACCTTGATAGATGATACGGTAAGCATGGCTGATATGTTTTACGATCTTTTCGCTCATGCCTTCGTGCATCAGGATTACGGAGTTTACCCCGTAATAGGTCGTCGGCTCCAATGCAGCCACGATATAAGGAGGCACATCCTTGCGGAAGCGGCAACCGGTCTGCGTCATCGACCAGGTTCCGACACGACATCCCTGGCTCACCAGCACGTTACCTCCGAAAATCACATAATCTTCAATCATGCAGTTGCCGGAAATCTTGCTCCCGTATCCGAACACACTGTGATTGCCGATATGCGTGTCGTGGGAAACATGCACGCCTTCATGCAGGAAATTGCCATTACCGATAACCGTCTTCCCGCCAGAATTGGTCGCACGGTTGATCACTACGTTTTCACGGATCACATTGTCATCTCCGATTTCGACGATCGTATCATCTCCCTTATAGTTAAAATCCTGCGGTTCGGCAGCAATGACAGCACCATTGAAGATGCGGTTCCTCTTTCCCATACGGGTTCCACTCATGATACTGACATGAGGCATGATCTCGCAGTCATCACCGATTTCTACATTCTTATCGATGTATGCAAACGGATGGACGGTTACGTTCGCTCCTAACTTCGCGCTTGCATCTACATAAGCTAACGGACTAATCATAATAATCACCTTTTAAATTGTCAATTGCTTTTTACTCTCTTCCGCCACCGACGGCACTATATAAATTGATAACAGCCTGCATACGCTGGACATTGTCGGAGACTTCCGTCAACTGCGCACTGAGCAGACTCTGCTGGGCAGAAAGAATTTCCAGATAAGTGGACTGTCCGGATTGGAACAAAGCATTAGTATAGGTTACCGCCTTTTCCAACTCTTCTATCTGAGCCTTGTCCTGGATAAGTTTTCTATTGGTAGCATCATAAAGATGCAAAGCGTCACTCACTTCCTTTCCCGCTTCCAGAATCGTCTGCTGGTAGTTCATCTTGGCAATCTGTTCTTCCGCTTTTGAGATTTTCAGGTTGGCCACCAGCTTACCATTGTTAAAGATAGGCTGTGCCAACGAAGCCAACGCCTGAAACATAAACTGTCCCGGATTGGAAACCGTAACACCCGAACCATTCGTCCAACCGGCTGTCGCCGTAATATTGATTCCCGGATAAAAAGCGGCACGGGCCTTATTAGTCGTATAATAAGCGCTGGCCAATGTCATCTCGGCCACCTTCACATCCGGACGGTTTTCCAACAACTGCAAAGGAACACCAGCCATCAGCTCTTCAGGCATCACCTGGTCTTCAAGCGTACTGCGGTCGATAGGCTGCGGTGCTTTCGCTAGCAATACAGATAAGGAGTTCTCCACTTCACGCACCTGACGCTTCAGTTCGATCAACGAACCGGATACCTGATGGTACACGGCACGCATCTGGACGACTGCGGCTTCTGTTGTCATGCCGGCAACCTTCATCGCCTCCATAGCCCGCACATTTTCTTTGTAGATATCTACCGTCTTGGAAGTAATCTCCACCTGGCGGTCCAACATCAACAGAGTGAAGTAGGCATTGGCGATTCCGCCGATCAGCTGCGAACGTATCGCTTGCTGCGTGTACTGGCTCTGCAAGTAAGCGGCTTTCTGCCCGCGGCTCGCATTCAATAGTTTACCAAAAAAATCGACTTCCCAGCTAGCTGCCGCCGGCAAGGTATAGGCTTTCACATACCCCGTATTTTCCATTTTGGTTATGGTTCCTTGCGGAGCCAGATTCAAAGAAGGGAGGAAAGACAGGCGAGCGGAAGTCAGCAACAATTTGGCCTCCTCTACCCTCAGGATAGCGGCTTGCATATCCACATTGTTTGCCAATCCCTCTTCGATCAAGGCCTGCAATTTAGGATCACGAAAAACTTCCTTCCAGGGCAAGTTTCCCATATTGGCCGTATCTGTTGCTGCCAACGTGTCGGTGGCAGAGACCGGATCACGGTAGATACCGGAAGTTTCGATCGTATCCGGACGGTCATATGCCTTATAGATATGGCAACTGCTCAAAAGAGCGGTTGCACATACCATATATATAATCTGTTTCTTCATTGTCATCTCTTATTTTGTTTTTGCGTACTGTTCTATTTCCGTATTCATATCGCTGTTATCCAAATCTTCCCATTCGATAGGTTTGAATTTCTCCTGCAAGTACTGGAATACCACAAACAAAACCGGAACAATAAAAATCTGGAAGATCATACCGATGAACATACCTCCGATGGCGGCAGTACCCAAAGTACGGTTACCGTGAGCACCTACACCGAACGCGAACATCATAGGCAACAGACCGACTACCATAGCCAACGATGTCATCAGGATAGGACGTAGACGAGCGGCAGCACCTAAAACGGCAGCCCACGTGATACTCATACCCATACGGCGACGGTCGAGGGCAAACTCTACGATCAGGATGGCGTTCTTCGCCAACAAACCGACCAACATGATCAAGGCGATCTGCATATATATATTGTTGGACATCGTACCTAAGATCATCTTCAAAGCCGGGATATTACCCAAAGCAGCCCACCCCTGCACGAACAGGAAGCTACCCATCAAACCGAACGGAATGGAAAGCAATACTGCCAACGGCAGAATATAACTTTCATACTGGGCGCTCAGCAGCAAATAAACGAAGACGAAACAGAGCAGGAAGATCAAACCGGTCGTGCTGCCGCTGGTTTCAGCCTCTTCACGTGCCATACCACCCAACTCGTATCCGAAACCGGTCGGAAGCGTCGTACCGGCAACCTCCTCGATTGCTTTCAATGCCTGGCCACTGGTGTATCCATCCGCCGGCGCAACCATCACTTTGATAGAGGTATACATATTGAAACGGCTGATGATATCCGGTCCATACACTTTCTTGATAGACACGAACTGCGAGATTGGAGCCATTTCGTTTCCATTGCGGACTTTGATATTCTTCAACGATTCCAAATTGGTACGCAAAGCCGGATCAGCCTGGACCATCACACGGTACATCTTTCCGAAACGGTTGAAGTTGGAGGCATACAAACCACCATAATATCCCTGCATGGTTGCCAGAATATCACTCGGACTGATACCCACTTTCTTGCAGGCAGCCGCATCGATGTCGATCATATACTGCGGGAAGTTAGGGTTGAAGGTACTCTGTGCCGACTTGATTTCAGGACGGGCAGTCAAAGCTGCCGTATATTGCTTCGTCACATCGAAGAATTTTTCCAGATCGCCACCGGTCTTATCCTGCATGTTCAACTCGATATCGCTGGATGCGGAATACCCTGGGATCATAGGCGGAGTAAAGAACAGCACCTGTGCATCCTTCACTATCTTTTGCGCACGCATGAACAAACTACCATACACGATATCCGAACTCTGCATCATGGAACGCTCCTCCCAGTCTTTCAACTTGATAATGAACGAACCGTATGAAGGCCCCTGGCCACCGATAAAGCCGAAACCAATAATGGCCGTACGCGATTTGACTGCCGGGTCGGCAGCGATCAGGCTATCCACCTTGTTCATCACCTCTATCGTACGTTCCTGGGATGTTCCCGGAGGCAGCGTCACTGCGCCCATGATCGTACCGGTATCTTCATTCGGAACCATACCTGTCGGAGTCGCATTCATCAAAACAACAAGCAAGACGATACATCCGGCAACGATACCGAACGAAAGCCATTTCTTTTGGATAAAGAATACGACACGTTTTTTATAGCTGTTCAGCAAAGAGTCGTATGCGGCATTGAAAGAAGAGTGGAAACGGGAGACGAAGGTCGATTTCTTCTCATGCCCTTCTTCGTGCGGCTTCAAGAACATCGCGCACAGAGCCGGACTCAACGTCAAGGCGTTCAATGCAGACAAACCGATCGAGATAGCCATCGTCAAACCGAACTGGCGATAGAATGTACCGGCCGTACCGCTCATGAAACTTACCGGAATAAACACGGACATCATGACCAACGTAATGGAGACGATAGCACCGCCCAGCTCGTTCATGGCATCGATAGAAGCCAGTTTCGCTGATTTGTATCCCTGGTCCAACTTGGCATGGACACCCTCGACGACCACGATCGCATCATCGACCACGATCGCAATGGCGAGCACCATGGCACAAAGAGTCAGCAAGTTCAAGCTAAAGCCGATCAGCGACAGCATGAAGAACGTACCGATCAACGCAACCGGGATCGCGATAGCCGGAATCAAAGTCGAACGTAAATCCTGCAAGAAGATATACACAACGATAAATACCAGGATGAAGGCTTCGATCAACGTCTTGAGCACCTCATGGATAGAAGCGTACAAGAAGTCGTTGGCATTCATACCGATGTCGATCTTCAAGCCCGGAGGCAATATCTTTTCTGTTTCTTCCAGTAGGTTCTGGATATTATTGATGGTTTCCGTCGCATTGGTTCCTGCCATCTGATAAACGATACAAGTTACGGCACTATGACCGTTTACTTTATTGACAAAGTTATAAGTCAGACGTCCCAATTCGATATCGGCGATATCTTTCATACGGAGCACTTCACCATCCGGCAAAGCTTTCACAACCATGTTCTCAAATTCGTTCACTTCCTGCAAACGTCCCTTATAACGGATCGTATACTGGAAACTCTGGTTACCCTGTTCACCAAACGAACCCGGAGCGGCTTCCACGTTCTGCTCAGCCAAGACACCTGCAACGTCATTCGGAACCAGTTTATACTGTGCCATCACATCCGGCTTCAACCAAATACGCATGGAGTAGTCGGTTCCTAACACATTCGCATCCCCCACACCTGGTACACGCTGTACTTCCGGAATCAGGTTGATCTTGGCATAGTTCTCGATAAATCGCTGGTCGTAACGGTCCTCGGCATCATAAACAGAGAACACGATCAACATGGAGTTCTGACGTTTCTGAGTCGTCACACCGATCTGAGTTACTTCGGCCGGCAGCAAACCTTGTGCCATCGAAACACGATTCTGCACATTGACGGCAGCCATGTCAGGATCGGTACCCTGTTTAAAATAAATGGAGATTTCGGCCGATCCGTTATTCGAAGCCGACGAAGTCATGTACATCATGTTCTCCACACCATTGATCTGATCTTCCAGCGGCGCAATCACACTATTCAATACCGTCTGTGCGTTTGCCCCCGTATAAGTAGCTTTCACCGAAACGGTTGGAGGGGCAATATCCGGATATTGGGTAATAGGCAAGGACAGCAAGCCTAATATACCCAGTATGACAATCAAGATGGAGATCACCGTTGAGAGCACCGGGCGGTTTATAAATCTATCTAATTTCATATCTTCTGTTTTTAACGAACAAATGGAAGTTATTAATTAAAAGCGGTCTTCAGATTACCTTCGTTCTGATCTTTCAAGGCCTGATCATATTTCGCTTTCTGCTGTTCCGGCGTGATCGGCTGAATAGCCTGGCCGTCATGGAGGTTCTGTACGCCTTCAATCACGATTTTGTCACCGGATTTCAAACCATTTGTCACCAGGTAATTCTTCCCGTCATCCAGATTAGAGATCTGAATCTCCGTATTCTTCACGGAATTGTCCGCCTGCAAGACGAAAACAAACTTTTTGTCCTGGATTTCGACAGTAGCGGACTGAGGGATAATAATAATCCCATCCATCGTGTATGGGAATATGATGTTGCCGGTACCGCCGCTTCTCAATATATTTTTATCATTCGGGAAAACAGCACGCATGCTGACAGACCCGGTTGACTGGTCGATTACACCGCTAACGGCATCGATCTTGCCTTCCGACTGATAAGTTGTGCCGTCAGACAGCTGCAAGCGGACAGCCGGCATCTTTTCCAGCTGTTCTTTCAAAGTACCCCCGGCTCTTGTCAGACGCAGCAGCTCTTTCTCCGTCATAGAAAAATAAACATACACGTCGTTGATTTCGGATACGGTTGTCAACGGCTGCGAAACAGAAGGGCTGACCAGACTTCCGATACGGTACGGAAATGTACCGACAACGCCATTCGACGGGCTTGTCACCGTACAGAAAGATAAATTCTGATTTGCGCTTACCAAAGATGCTTCTGCCTGAGCCAGGCTTGCCTTGGCAGACATAAGCTGGTTGACCGCTGTCTGATACTCAAAATCACTGATAATCTTCTGATCGAACAAAGCCTTTTTATTCTTTTCGGTCAGGGTCAAAGTAGCGACATTGGCTTTAGCCATCTCGACAGCCGCTTTTGCCTGTCCGACCGCAGCAGCATACTGGGTCGGATCGATCTGGAACAAAGCCTGCCCTTTACGAACTGTTGCTCCTTCATCCACACATAACTTAACGATAAAACCCGAAACCTGGGGGCGTACCTCAATATCCTGCGTTCCTCTGATCGTCGCCGGATAGGATGTTGTCTGGTCGCTCGTTGTCGAATTGACAGCAAGGACAGCAAATTCATTATCCCCTAACTTCATACCGCTTTGATTGTTCCCGCAAGCGGTTAATAAAGATACCCCTACTGCAAACAATGCAATTTGCCTTAATTGGGTAATAGTAGTTCTCAACATTTGTTTATCCATATTCATTATTATATATCTTCTATACTATTCTTGTTTTTAGTCATTAGAAGGCCATCAAAAAGCCATCGCAACGGGTGAGATCCGCTGCATCCATAGTAAAAAAATTCCACAACGATGCTGTCCTAAACTTATGGGTTCATAGCCTATTCCTCATAAAAAGCGTACAAATGTAGAATCTTTTTGTTGTACTTTTTCCGTTTATACAATCTTTTATACTAAAAAATTGCTTATTTTATATTTCTGTATCAGAGATATATTGAGAATTTGACCAATCGAAAATATATTCGTTTAAATTGATACATAATTTTAACACAGAATTTGTTTATTCAATAATTTATCCTAATTTTACGGCTTATATAACCTAAATAATCAATTCATATGGAACCAAAGTTTATGATATCGGAAGTGTTCGGCACTTCATGGAAGTACACTAAATCTCAGATCTGGGTACTGGTAGGGCTGTTTATCGGATATTTTATCCTGTCATCAATCATTAGTCTGTTCGGTATGCCAGCGCAAGGTTCGATGGTCGGTAAGATCATCGTGAATCTGATCAGTGCCGTCATATCCAGTGCTTTCATGTTGGGCTACATAAAAAATCTGTTCCAAACAATGGATGGAGAAGAACCACAGTTTTCCGCATACGGGCAGCAATCCCGTAAAATCTTCACTTATCTTATTGCCAGTATCATTATGGGGATCGCAGTGGCTATCGGAATATTCTTACTGATTGTTCCGGGTATCTATCTGGCTATCCGCCTGCAATTTTATTCTGCCTATATCGTAGAGGAAGACTGCGGAATTATAGAATCACTGCAAAAAAGCTGGGACTTGACTAAAGGACAGGGGATGCCGTTGTTTTTATTACTGTTGGCCATGATCGGCACTGCGATCGTCGGTTGCATCTTGTTCTTCGTCGGACTCTTTGTCGCCGTTCCTCTTATCTATATGATGCAGTGCTACACATTCAGAAAATTAAATACGATTTCAACAGAAGAAGAAGAAGTACAACAACTATAATATCAAATCATAAATAGACAACAGCCCGCAAAAATAAACATTCTGCGGGCTGTATAGCTTTCCGATCTATGGGTAAGACATATAGAATCAAAGACATTGCAGAGATGTCCGGAGTTTCGACCGGAACCGTCGACCGCATATTGCACAACCGAGGCAAAGTATCCGAAGAGGCACAGAAAAAAGTAGAAAAAGTTTTAAAAGAAATAGACTATCACCCGAACCTGATAGCCCGTTCCCTTGCACTAAAAAAGAACTACCATTTTATCACTCTGATTCCTTCTTTTGCAAAAGGCGAATATTGGGATAAACTTTGCGAAGGAATAGATAAAGCAGAGCAGGAACTTTTCAGCTACAACGTAGAAGTCGAACGTATGTGCTTCAATCAATACGACAAAAGCAGTTTCGACGAGCTCATTCCCCGGATCGAAAAAGCCGACTGTCAGGGAGTCGTGATTGCAACACAGTTCCATGACAGTGTCGTCAAGTTGGCATCCCGGCTGGATCAGTTACAAATACCTTACATACTGATAGACGCATTCATTGAAAACACCAATTGCGTGGCCTATTACGGAACCAACTCGTATGATTCCGGATACATTGCCGGCCGTTTGCTATACGAACAAATCAACCCGACCGAAAATATCGCAATCTTCCGCTTTATCCGCAAAGGAGAAATGCAGGTAACCCAGGTCATGAAACGCGAGGAAGGCTTCAGGACTTATCTGGCAGAAAAGAACTATAACGGACGTATCTATTCTGTACAATTACATGCCGACGAACCGGAAAAGAACATAAGCATACTGAATACTTTCTTAGAAGAGCATAAGGAGGTGAACGCAGGTATCATATTCAATTCCCGTGCCCACTTACTGGGAAAATACTTCCGTGATAAAGGAGAGAATTTCAGATTGATCGGCTATGATGTGATAGACCCGAATATCACTTGCCTAAATGACGGTTCCATCACGCACCTGATCGCCCAACGGCCGGAAGTGCAGGGATTCAATTGCATACGGGCACTATTCCGCCATTTAGTCCTCAAAGAAAAAGTGGAACAGATCAATTATATGCCGATTGATATCCTGATGAAAGAGAATATCAAATACTATAACAATTATATTTGAAAACATAAAAAGGTATTTTTTATCCGTTTTCTTTTTGTTTGATAAATAAATACTATACTTTTGTGCCCAATGTGTGCGCGAGCACAATAAGATAGTAACAATGAAATTATCACAATCATAAACAATAAAAATATGGCTAATTTATTTTGCGTTAAAGACAAAGTTGTCATTATTACCGGTGGAGCCGGGATCTTAGGCAGAGGTATTGCTGGTCATCTTGCTGAAGAAGGTGCTAAAATCGTTATTCTTGACCGTGCAGCCGAAGTTGGTGAACAAATTGTAGCCGACATCAAAGCTAAAGGAGGAGAAGCAAGCTTCTTCCTGACCGACGTATTAAACAAAGAAATTCTGGAACAGAACAAAAAAGATATCCTGGCCAAATATGGTCGCATCGATGCATTGCTGAATGCAGCCGGCGGTAATATGGCTGGCGCGACCATCGGACCGGACAGCACGATTTTCGACCTAAACATCGACGCTTTCCGTAAGGTGGTAGACCTGAATCTGTTCGGAACAGTTCTCCCGACAATGGTATTTGCCGATGTAATGGCTAACCAAAGAGAAGGTGCTATCGTTAACTTCTCTTCCGAATCCGCCTTGCGCCCGCTTACCCGCGTCGTGGGTTATGGTGCTGCCAAAGCCGCCATTTCCAACCTGACTAAATACCTGGCCGGTGAACTGGCGATCAAATTCGGAGAAGGTTTGCGTGTAAATGCAATTGCTCCGGGATTCTTCCTGACGGAGCAGAACCGTACTTTGATGACAAATCCGGACGGATCTTACACTCCACGTGCTGAATCTGTCATTGCACATACTCCGTTCAGACGTCTGGGTACACCGGATGAATTATTTGGTACAATCCAATACTTGATCAGCGACGCTTCCAAATTCGTAACTGGAACAATCGCTATCGTAGACGGTGGTTTTGATGCATTCTCTATTTAATCTCACAATTAAAAACAAGACATTATGTATTTATGTGAACAAACATGGCGCTGGTACGGACCGAACGATCCTGTTAGTCTTTCCGATATCCGCCAGGCCGGCGCTACCGGAATTGTAAATGCCTTGCATCATATCCCGAACGGAGAAGTATGGACTGTCGAAGAAATACAGAAACGCAAGGATATGATCGAAGCAGCCGGCTTACGCTGGAGCGTAGTGGAAAGTGTTCCCGTACACGAACATATCAAAACACAAAGTGGAGACTTCCAGAAATATATCGACAACTATAAGGAAAGTATCCGTAACTTGGCTGCATGTGACATCCGTGTGATTACTTACAATTTTATGCCGGTTCTGGACTGGACCCGTACAAACTTGGCTTACACCATGCCTGACGGCTCTAAAGCATTACGTTTCGAACGTGCAGCTTTTATGGCTTTCGATCTCTACATCCTGAAACGCCCTGCTGCAGAACAGGAATATACAGACAAAGAAAAAGCAATCGCAAAAGCCCGTTTCGACGAGATGAGCGAAGATGACAAAGCACTGCTAGTACGCAATATGATCGCTGGCCTGCCCGGCTCCGAGGAAAGTTTCACATTGGATCAATTCCGGGCCGAACTGGATCGTTACAAAGACATCGATGCGGAAAGACTCCGCGCCAACTTGATTTATTTCCTGAAAGAGATTACTCCGGTTGCTGACGAAGTAGGCGCACGTATGGTTATCCATCCGGATGATCCTCCCTACTCGATCTTAGGCTTGCCCCGTATCTTGAGCACTGAAGAGGATTTCCGCAAGTTGATCGAAGCCGTACCAAACAAAAGCAACGGTTTATGCCTCTGTACCGGCTCATTCGGTGTTCGTGGGGATAATGACCTAGCCGGTATGATGAAACGGTTCGGTGACCGTATCGACTTCGTCCATATACGTAGTACCAAACGCGATGAAGCCGGAAACTTCTTCGAAGCAAACCTGCTGGAAGGAGACGTAAACGTTTATGAAGTAATGAAAGCCCTTCTTGAAATCGAGCAGGAACGCGGTTGCTCAATCGCAATGCGTCCGGATCACGGGCATCAGATGATCGATGACTTACACAAGAAGACTAATCCAGGTTATTCCTGTATCGGTCGTTTGCGTAGTTTGGCTGAATTGCGTGGTTTAGAACTGGGTATTGCCTGTTCTTTATTCAAATAATGAGTGACGAGTAATCACAAATAGTTTGGCATTGAAAGGCGTCTGATTCTTTTTCGGACGCCTTTTTCATTTTACCTCTCTCCCGTTTCACTTTTTTTCCTATTTTTGTAGTGTCAATAATTTTACAAAATGTCTAAAACACACTACAGCATATTGTCAGTCATATTATTACTAGTGTTAAGCGCATGCCATTCTTTGTGGACGGCTCAGACGCAGCCTGCCCTGCAGCAGGAATCAATCCTGGTCCTGCCAACAACGGATATTCCTCTTCCAAACACAGATTTTGCTTTTCTGTTTCCGGAAGAACCGAAACTGTACGAACAAACATCTCCCCGCAAAAATATAACAATAAACTTCTCCAACAGAGAAAAAAATGATATTGCCGTAACGGATCCGCTCCTGATGGCAGATGAGAATTCGATGCTTATCGATTTAAGCCTGATACAGAAAGAAGACTATGCTTTCCCTTTACCCGGCGCAAAAGTAATCTCTCCATATGCCGGACGTAGAAAACACCATTCGGGTGTAGATTTGAAAACTTGCGCCAATGATACGATCATATCAGCATTCGACGGAATCGTCCGTCTAGCTAAGCCTTATTATGCATACGGAAACGTAATTGTTGTACGCCATTACAACGGATTGGAAACAGTCTATAGCCATAACTCCAAAAATCTGGTCAAGCCGGGAGACTATGTAAAAGCCGGACAACCGATTGCACTGACCGGACGCACAGGAAGAGCTACGACGGAACACCTTCATTTTGAAGTACGGGTAAACGGGCAACACTTCAATCCGAATCTGGTATTCGACCTGCAAGAACGGAAACTTAACAATCAATGCCTGGTATTCACCCAAAAAGGTGGCAAAATTGCAGTGAAGCCCGTCGAACTAATGCCTCATCAGTTTGCAGGCGACTACAGTTACTCACCTGCCTCCTGTAAAAACAAGGAACAGATAGAAAGCAAAAAGGAAACTCTGTAACCCCCTTTTCAATGCCCCTGCAAAGCTTCTATCAGAAGATTGATATTAACGGTAAACAAGCGGACTGATATCGCCAACAAAATAATACCGAAAAACTTCCGGATAATATAGATTCCGCCTTTTCCGAAAAAGCGTTCGATACGGGCTGTCATGCGAACGACAAAATAGACCCATATCATATTCAGTATTAAGGCTATCACAATATTGACACTAGCATACTCCGCCCTCAAAGATAATAATGTGGTAAACGAACCGGCACCCGCCA
>UMDD01040082.1_pt1 | contig 12829 bp, 9 predicted proteins | sample 1964401 | NCBI WGS metagenome assembly UMDD01 (sample SAMEA4835985, study PRJEB28245) | human gut metagenome | biome: gut microbiome; material: fecal sample | place: Denmark | collected 2008
GGGTTTCTGCATCCGGATTGGGCAGTATTCTCGGCGGTATTGTGAAAGTAGGCGGTATAGGGTTCCTTGTGGATAAGTATGGTGAATCGCTGAACAGTGCCATCAATTCTGTTATGATGAAAGAAGGCGCAGGTACGAACTATGCTACAAAGGTTGTTCCTATCGTCAGTATCGGTAACAGAGGATATATCGGAGCAGCACAGGTTATCGGCGATGCGGACCAGGTGGAAAAGGTGGAAGCGGTAGGCCAGCTTGAAATCAGCTGGAATAACAAGCTTTTCCGCATCAAAGGTCTAATTCCTATGGACAGTAAGAACCCGACCAGTTTCAGCCGTGTACAGGGCGTAGGTGTTTCCGCCGTTATTGATGTAAGAGTTTAATCGGAGGACTCAGCATGAAAAAATCTATTCTTGCAGCAGGTATTTCTTTGTTACTCGTATTTCCGGGAGCAACAGCCGAACCGACGACCCTGAACGGACGTATGGAACGGGTGGAAGATGTCCTTTATGGGGAAACGCGCAGCGGCTCCCTTACCGAACGGATTACTTCCGCCGATAATTTAATTTATGGCACAGGCAGTTCGACAGGCGTGGGTCTTGATGACCGGGTCGGAAATCTTTATGCTGATGTGGTAAACAGCGGTAATGATGCTGCACCGTCCATCTCTTCCCGGACGAATGCCCTGGAGTACTACCTGACTGATGAAATTAAGCGGGAACCGCTTGCCGGCCGTATCGGTGATATGGAAAAAAGCGTTTTCGGCAGCGTGAAATCAGGCGCATTGGATAAGCGTACCGCGGAATTGGAAAAAGCTATTTATGGAGATCAACATTCGGAAATGAAGGATGTTGTTCTTCCTGAAAAGACAGTATTCAAGATTTCTTTAAATGATAATATCAGCAGCAAAACAAACCTTGTGGGTGACCCTGTAGAATTTACCGTGCAGGAAGATGTGAAGGTCGGTGACATTCTTGTGCTGCCCCGCGGTTCCAGAGGAAGCGGCGTGGTGACGAAAGTATCCCGGCCGAAGAGCTTTGGACGCAGCGGTAAACTGGATATTTCATTTGATCAGGTATTTTCTTTGGATGATGAACCGATTCCGACCGTTCTCGGACCGGAAGCAAAAGATAAGCTGAAGATGGAAGCTGCTGCCGTAGGCGCTTCTACTATCGGCGCATTGGCGCTGGGGCCGGTCGGCCTGGTAGGCGGTTTTTTTGTTAAAGGCAAAGATGTGGAACTTCCTGCAGGATCTGAATTGTATATACAAACGCAGAAAGATGTTACCACGAAAGGTCTTGTTACCGCTTCCGGCGCACCGAACATGGTACTTCGCAAGAGAGTGGCCAAGTCGGCTGTTGCCGGAGAGGCAGGGAGTACAATGGCTTCTGATGCCGGTTCTTCTGTGAATACTGTGGAAAATATGCGGAATGAATTGAAGTTCGTCAATGAGGACGGAGATGAAATAGATACCAAGACAAAAACAGTAAAATCTGATGCGGAAGAGACAAAAGCGGATGTTTCCGGGACAGCGGAAAAGGCTGCTGATGAAGGAGAAGAAAATGCATCAGTAGTTATTGTAAGAAATGAATAAATCGAAATTAAAAAGGGCATTGATTTTAGGGTGTGCCCTTTTTCTGGGAACGGGTCCGGAAGGATATGTTTCGGCGGCAGGCGATATAACTTATGAAGAAGGGTTCGTCGTCGATGAGGATCATAAGGGCGTAGTGCGCCCGATTCGTCCTGCGGAAGTTCTTGTAAATCGGAACAATGCAAAAACAAAGGAACCGGTAGAATCCGATTCCCCGTCTTCGGCAGCAAAAAAAGGGAAGAAGGCAAAAGATACCGGGATTTCTCCTGAACATCCTTTAACTTTTACTGCGGACTATATCCGTTATAACCATTCTACAGGAGATGTTATGGCGGAGGGGCGTATTGATATGCGCCAGATGATGGATCAGTACACTACAGAATATGTCTATGGAAATACGGTTACCCAGCAGTATGTTATTCCGGGAGAAGTACACTGGAAAAATCCCACTACTGATATGACGGCACAGCGGGCGGAATATGACGGTGCCGCATCCATAGGAAAGTTCTATGACTTTTCAGGCTGGGATTCAGGTCTTTACTATTTTAAAGGGGATAAAGGGACTTATTATCGTAAGGACAATAAAATGGTTGCGGATAGAGGCTACTTCACGACGAAGCATGCTGTCGCCAAAGTACCTGACTATCGGATTGAAGCAGATACCATCGAAATTTATCCGGGAGATCATTACACGGCTTATGATGTGAAATTAAAGGTGAAGAATACAACCCTTATTTCTTTTCCCAAGTACAGGGCTTCTTTGAAAAATGACAATGCGACCAGCCCGTGGTCGCTCCTTCCCCGCCCGAAGTATGACAGCGATAACGGATGGGGATGGCATAATGGGCTTGAATTACCTGTAGCGCATAATGACGATCTGTATTTTTATATCCGCAATGAATGGTACACGAAATCAGGATACAAGCCGGATGTCGGTTTTAGCTACAGCACACCTTTCGGGTGGTTCAATTTCCATTATGCTGAAAAAGAAAGTTCCATCAATGATGAGGGCGGTTTATGGATTAAAAAGCGGCCGTCCCTTGAGTTTAAGTCTAATCGGTATTACCTGTTTAAATCGCCCTTCTATGCAGGTATAAACGGAGAAATCGGTTATTGGGATGAGGAAAGGGCAGGCAGTAACCGTAAGGGCAGTTATAAAGGCTTCGATGTGTATATTTCCGGTGATCCCGTAAAGCTGGGCAGGTTTCTGACTTTTAACTGGAGAGCAGGGATTGCCAAAGATTACTACGGATACCAAAATGAGATACGTGAAAATAAATACTATTCCGTGGGGCTTATGGGAGGATACAGAGCGGTTTCCGGATGGATCAATTATACAAATCGTGCGATCACGGGATATACGCCGTATCTTTATGATACGTTCAGTACGACGAAACCGATTGATATAGGATTCAGACTCGAACTTACACCCAAAGATGCTGTAAGCGTTTCCTGGACGATTGATGCGAAAAATGGTAATGTGGATCACCGCTATTATACTTACTACCGGGATATGCATTCATTCTATGGATGGATCCGGTATGACACGGTGGAAAAGAAAACAACATTTATGATCATGCCGAAAGATTTTAGATTCTGATTGGGGTCATCGCTATAGGGGCTGGAATGAAATTTTCTTTAGACAAACATTTAGATGTCGATTTACAATATATTTTTGGCAGTAAATGGAATGTAAATGCGGAAGATCTGCAAAATTATGAAGCAGTTATTTCCAATGCGGCAAAGCGTGTACAGCGGATAAGAGAAACGGGAAAAGGCCCGGGAGGCAAAGCGGTTCTTTTTTCCCGCCTTCCTTATATTTTAGATGAAAACGTTCTCATGACGGCAGAAGAGCGGCTGCGGCTGGAACGGCTGGACGGAATCGGGAAAGAACAGGATGTTCTGATTTCTATCGGGATAGGAGGATCTTATCTGGGAAATCAGGCGATTTTTGATATTTTTTATGGTCCATACTGGAATATGCGTTCCCGCAGGGAAAGAAACGGGTGCCCGCAGGTGTTCTTTGCGGGACAGAATGCCGACCCGGCAGCGCTTATGGATCTCGTCCGCCAGCTTCGAAGGGAACGGGGCCGCTGCAGCCGTAAATTGAGAGTGCTGCTCCTGATAATTTCCAAGTCGGGGACAACTGTGGAACCGATGGCGGCTTTCCATGTATTGAGACGGGAATTATCCGATTTTTGCGAGCTTTCTTTTATTACAGTCACTGACAGAAATACCGGTAAGCTCCATGAATTGGCCGAACGGGAAGGATGGGAACAGTTTGCCGTGCCTGAAGGTATCGGCGGCCGTTTCAGCGTCTTTTCCCAAGTCGGTTTGGTCTGGGGGAAGTTGGTCGGTCTGGATATAAGGGCTTTTCTTGACGGTGCGAGATTTGTGGAAGAGCATTGCCGGGGGAAAATTTCGGATAACCCGGCACTTATGCTGGCTGCGGTCAAGTTTATCGCCATGAAAGAGTATGGAGTGGCAGCAGAGGTTATTATGCCTTATGGTGCAGGCCTCCGTGCATTAGGCTGGTGGTATGCCCAGTTGCTGGGAGAGTCTTTGGGGAAAAAATTTGATACCCATGGGAATATTATTTACAACGGCCGCATTCCGGTTGCCTGTGTAGGCACGACAGATATGCATTCCCTTACGCAGGAACACCAGCAGGGGAAGAAGAATAAAATTGTACAGTTTATTTCCGTGAGAAATCTTCCCGATAAAGCGGATTTCTTTTGTGATGACGGCCGCGCAGGCGGAATGGTGGATTTGGGGATGCTGCTTAATGCCGCTGCCCGGTCTAATCAGGAGGCTCTGGCACAGGAAGAAAGGATGAGCTGCGCGGTAGAAATTGAAAAGCTGACAGAATTCCATATAGGAATGCTGATGTACTTCTTTTTCCTTGCTACCGCCTATGAAGGCGCTATGGCGGATATCAATACATACGACCAGCCGGGGGTGGAGGATTACAAGAAAATTCTCCGCAAGTATTTACAAAAATATATGAAAGAGGTATGAGGTTATGGAGGGGGCGCGCAGGAGATGGATAGTCCCGGTGACAGGGGCAGTGGCGGCCGTTTTAACGGTGTGGGGCATTCTTGGTGTCGGTAAAGCGTCAACCGTTATTCCTGAAGAGGCAAATGGTACAACTCCTGCTGCTGTAAATGAAAGTGAAATGAAATTTGGAAAAATATCGGGCGGCGTTAAAAAATATGACGCGGCTCTTTATTTGCGGGGAAAACCGTTGAAAGATCCGTTTTATGCGGTGCGGTCTTATGATTCAAAGAGGGAGAATGAAGAAGCGCCGCAGATGCCGGCAGCAGAAGGGACAACGGGGACTATCCATCTCGCCCCGGTTTTACAGGGAGTCATGGAGTATGGAGGGAATCGGCGGGCCATGCTTGCCGTGAATGGAGAATCAGTTACAGTTCGGAAAGGGGATCGGGTGGGTATATGGTCAGTCGTTTCAATCGGAGAAAAAACAGTCCAGTTATCATCGGCAGCAGGAAATCTTTTTTTGGAACTGCCTTGAGACATACCGCCTTTTTATTCGTAGGCACTCTGTTTTTCTGTTTCCCTTTTTCTGTCAATGCGGAAAACAGAATGCCGGAGATGAAACTGGAAACGAGTGCTCACGAAACGATGGAAGCAACACTCCGCCAATCCATGGAAGAACGAAAAGGGGAAAAGGCAAAAAGTTATTTAACGAAACATGCTGTTACGGAAGAAAAAGAACCTTCCGATTTCAGTCTTCATGTAAAGAATGCGCCTATCCAGGAGGTTCTCCGGAGTCTGGCGGAACTTACAGGGAAAAATATTGTCTTCGGCGGTACAGTTACAGGAAGTGTGACGGCTGATTTAGATCACGTCACGCCGAAAGAAGCGCTCCATGCCATGCTGGTTTCCCAGGGACTCATAGCACGGGAAGAGGGGAGCATGCTTATTGTTTTTGGGGAATCCGCCATGAAAAATGGGGGAAGAGCAACGAAATCCTATAAATTGTCTTATGCGGAAGCGAAAGAGGTGGCGGAAGGGATTCGCCAGCTTTCTGACAGCGTCCATGTAGCATATAACCAGACGGCAAACGCGGTCATTCTGAGCGGAACACCTTTGGAAATCATGGAAACCGCTGCGGTTCTCCGCTCTCTTGATGTTCCTGAAAAACAGGTAAAAATAGAGGCGGAAGTTATTGCCGTAAACCGATCCCATTCCAAAGAACTTGGGATCGACTGGGATTTTAAAGCTCTTACCGGCAGCGGCGAGTATCACAGGGAAAGCTGGAATGAACAGCGGTATGTCACCGATGGCGCGGGAAATATAAAGTATGATAAAAATGGAAATCCGCGGATGCGGAATATCGAACATAACGGATGGAATGTGAAGATTCCTGAAGGCTACGCAGGTATTTCCTACGGCAGATCCGTGGCAGGGCATCCCTACACCGCTTTTTTCAGGGCTAACCTGAATGCTCTTGTTTCTACAGGCAAAGCGAGAATCCTTGCCCGGCCGAATGTGGTCACCATGAACGGACGGGAGGCGGAAATACTTATAGGAAATAAAATTCCGGTTATCGTGGAGCATGTGGATAACGGCGTTCGGACAACGACCACGGAATACCGCGACGCAGGCATCAAGCTTACCTACACGCCGCGAATCAGTGCGGACGGGGAAATCACCGCAAATGTGAATGCTGAGGTTTCCACGCCGTACCTTGTGCCTGAAATGCGGGCTTACCGTATCATTACCCGCCAGGCAAATACGCTGGTCCGTCTCCGGTCGGGCGATATGCTTACTATCGGGGGCCTGATAGATAAGGAAGAAAATAAAACCTTTAGGAAAGTTCCTATTCTGGGAGATATCCCCTTACTGGGAAAACTTTTCCAGAGCAAGAGCCGATCCGTGGAGGAGTCGGAAATAGTCATCATCATAAAAGCGGAAATACTGGACAGATGAACCGCTTTTATAGGAAGATAAGGGAAATATGGCAGTACTTAGAGTCAATGGTTTAACTAAATATTTCGGCATTAACAGCGTTTTTGAAAATGTTTCTTTCGAATTGAAAAGCGGCGAACATATTGGGCTTGTAGGGGCGAACGGCGCAGGGAAAACGACACTCCTGAAATGTATCATGGGAAGGGAAGAGGCTGACCGGGGAACGATAAAAACCAGTGATGGTGCAGTAATCGGCTACCTTCGCCAGGATTTCGATTATGCCGGTGAAACGATACGTGATGAAATGGAAGAAGCGTGGAAAGACGTTCTCTTTTATAAAGACAGAATGGAACGGCTGGCAGCCGAATTGGAATTTCATAAAGATGACGCTGATCTTGTTTTGGAATATGGAAAAACGGAAGCCCGTTTTGAATTTCTCGGCGGTTATGATTATGAATCTGCCACAAAAAAGATTTTAACGGGTCTCGGTTTTACGGAGGAGGATTGGGATCGGGACATTCATTCTTTTTCCGGCGGTCAGAAGGTCAGAATTAATTTGGCGGCTGCTTTCGTGCGTCATCCGGATTTCCTTCTTCTTGACGAACCGACGAACCATTTGGACATGGGCATGCTGGAATGGCTGGAGGATTATCTTCGCTCCTATAAAGGAGGCGTGCTTATGATTTCTCATGACCGTTATTTTCTTGATGCTGCGGCGACAGGCATTATCGATCTGGAGAATCACCGCATTCATTCTTACCGCGGCGGCTATACGCGGTATATGGATACGAAGACACGGGAAACGACGGCTTATGAAAAAGCGTATGAAAAGCAGCAGGAGCATATCCGTGAAACGGAAGAATACATAAGAAGATACAAAGCGGGGATCAAGTCAAAACAGGCACGGGGACGGCAGTCGCAGCTGAACCGCTTGGAACGGCTGGAAAAACCGAACCGGCAGGCCACACTGCGTTTTCATTTCACACCGCCTGATGACTGTGCGGATAAGGTTCTTGATATCCTTCATGGTACGGCAGGATATAATGGGACTCCTTTATTTAAAGATATAGAAATGCATATAAAAAAAGGGGAGACGGTAGGACTTATCGGACCGAACGGTGCGGGGAAGACGACCCTCCTGAAAATGATTACAGGGGAACTGGCGGGAGAGAAAACGCTTATCCATATGGGCAGCCATGTACAGGTGGGTTACTACTCCCAGGAACAGGAGTGGCTTTCAACGGATCGAACCGTTATTGATGAGGTGCGGGATCTTTTCAATTATGGCGAAGCGGAAGCAAGAAATGTGCTGGGCATGTTCCTCTTTCGGGGAGAAGATGTTTTCAAAAAAATATCTCTTCTTTCCGGCGGTGAAAAGGCGAGGCTGTCCTTGTTATGTCTCTTTCTGAAACGGCCGAACTTTCTCATCCTTGATGAACCGACAAACCATCTGGATATTCCTACGAGGGAAATCATGGAAAAAGCCATACAGGCTTTCGGCGGAACCTGTCTGATCGTTTCCCATGACCGGTATTTTCTCGATAAAGTTGTGACGCGCACACTGGAACTGGACAATGGCAGGCTTACTGAGTACCTTGGCAACTACACTTACTATAAAGAAAAGAAAAAAGACCTGGAAGAATTTGAAAAGGACAGGGGAAATGCAAAGACTGCCAAGACGCCTGCCAAAATGACGGTATCCAAGGCGGAACCAAAAAAGATAGAAAAGAAGGGGATTTCCATAGCGGCAGCAAAAAAGCTGGAGCAGGTGGAAATGGAAATTGCACGGCAGGAAGCGACCGTGAAAATGTACACTTTCCGTATGAACAGCGAGCCTGAAAATTATGCCGCCCTTACGGAAGAGTATAAGGACGCGGAAGAAAAGCTGGCAAAACTTTATGAACGATGGGATGCCATCGCAGAAGATATGTAAAGGAGGATTACATGAAAGACACGGCACTGGCGGCAGCCAAGGAAATGATTAAGACGATGGAAGGCTTAGCAGATGGTTTGCAGGAACGGCTGCGCAGAACGGAAGCAGAAAATGAGGCGCTTCGGAAAGAATTGGAAAAGTATCGTGAAGAAGAACGGGAAATGGCGGAAGAGGTTTTTCGGGGAGGCTCCGGTGAATTTAGCCGCTGTGACGACGGAGAGACATTAGAAGACCTAAGCGGGAAACTCAGCTGTTACTATCGGGATTTAGATCTTTATGACGAAAAGCGGATTACCGCTGAAGACGGGGAGACGCTCTATCACACGATGAAGTACATCTTCAAACAATTAAAAAAAGCAGGTGTCCGCTTTAAGTGATGCCTGCTGTAAATGACGGACAGAAATGTTCGTCTTTTTCTATTTTAATTTCTTTGCCTGCGCGTAGAAGAACATATACTGCTGAAAAATACCTGCTGCATGGCCATAAGATGGGAACGGGCTGATTCCGCCATAATATTTCTGAATGACCCGCCCGATCCACACGTCTACAGGTGCGGCTGCCGTGCGGTGGTAAGCGAATAGGGAAATACAATTTACCACTTTGATGCCTGCTCCGGGAAACAGAAGAAGTTTTTCCGTGAGTTCTTTATCAGACAATGTTTCCATTTTAGTGAAGCTGATCTTTTCTCTCGCAATCATGCGGACTGTGGCATGAATATAGGCGGCCCGGTACCCGAGAGAACAGTTTTTCAATTCATTGACAGGTAATTTCCCGAGCGCTGACGGGGAGGGAAATGTGTAAAAAGTCCGCCCATTTTTTGTAATTTCCTTTCCTGCGGCAAGACAAAGTTTTTCCACGGAACTCCGTATAGCGGGAATGGATTTCCTTTGGGAGATAATAAAGGTGATGAGCATTTCAAAAGGATCCTGCCGCAAGATACGGATACCTTTTCCATATCCGGCCGCAGCCCTGAGAAAATGATCTTTTGCGGGAATGGAGCGTCTGAGCGACTTGTAAGAAACAGATAAATCAAAATAAGGAGCCCACACCCGCTTCCATGCGTAAGGGGTGCAGTCCGCTTCCCAGGTATCCGCTCCAAGCGGGGACAGAGACAACATGTTTTTCCCTGTGATGAAATGGAAGGAACCGTCGGGCTGTGCGGAGGCACGGAAACATTGTCCGCTCCGTATGATTTTTTCCGGATCAAAGTCGTCAGGAATTTGTATTTTCATAAAATAAAATAACCTCTTTTCCTCTCTTTATTATACAGGGGATTTCTATTCTTGCCGTGAACAGACGGAATTGGTAGTATAATAACAACATGAAAGGTACATAAATAATAATTTAAAGCAGGTGCAGTTTATGAGAGCAAGAATACATAAAAGTCTTTTAATGATGGGTGTTATTTCAGTAGCACTCGCATTTTTACTGGCAATTATCCTCCATTATCAAAGCATGCAGGAACAGGCGGACCGTGAACTGGCGCGTGTGGCTCAGACGGCCGCCGCAGCGGTGTCTATGGAGAAGGCTCCTGAAAGCAAGGCATACCTTGATGCTATTTATGATGGAAATAATAAGGACATCCATATCGTATGGCTTACGGATAAAGGGAGCATCCTTTACGATACCGATGAAACTCTTGGAAGGAACTATCTCGAGATGCCCGAAGTCCGGCAGGCGATCCGGGAGGGATCCGGGGAAGTCGTTCATAAATCGTCTGACGAGCATCCGAAAAGTTATGTAGCGTACCGTACGGCCGATGATACCATTCTTCGTTTTTCCAAATCAAAAACAATTTCTTTTTTTGTCGCGTCTGATTTTATTCCTGAAGTCCTCCTTTTCCTTCTTGTTTTTTCCGTGGGATGTCTTGCTGCGGCGGAACATGAGACGAACCGTATCCTGAGTCCCGTCCGTGGCTTGGGAAATATCATACAGGACATTATGGCGGGAAAAGAGATAGGCAGGCTGCCTGATGAATATGAAGAACTTATGCCCCTCATCAACAAGGTGGAAGAACAGCATGATGAAATAGAAAACTATTTGGAAGATATTGAAGAAGAGAGAAATACGACCCGTACCATTTTGGATACTATTTCTGATGGGATTATTCTTTTGAACAGCCGGAAAGAGATTGTCGATTATAATGAGCGGGTAAAAGAAATATTTCATGTGGAAAAAGACAAGCGCTTCCGCCGCATTTCCTTTCTCTATCATGATGAAGATTTTCTTCGTGCTGTCGGACGTGCCTATCGTTCTGAACGTTCCCGCGAGTATACGATGACGCTCTTTGGGAATCCATTCCGGATGACTACGGCAAAAACGGAACTGACTGATGGGGAAGAAGGGCTGCTCCTTGTTCTCAGCGATATGACGGCAAATTACATGGCAGAACGCATGCGCCGGGAATTTTCGGCGAACGTTTCCCATGAATTAAAAACACCTTTGACATCTATCAGCGGGTTCGCGGAAATTATCTCCAGCGGTATGTACCAAAGTGAAGAGGATTTGAAAGTTTTCGGCAGACGAATTTTAGATGAATCCCATCGGATGATGTCCTTGATTGACACCATCATGCACTTGTCAAAAGTGGAAGAAACAGAAACCACGATCAAATGGAAGCCCGTAGAAGTTGCTGGACTTGTCCGCTATGCCGCCGAACTCATTAAACCGCAGGCTGATAAGAAGAATATAGTTGTTGAGCTGGACATGGAGCCTGTCCATGTCTACGGGAATGCCGCTCTTTTATCCGAGCTGGCGATGAATCTTTTGGATAATGCGGTGAAATATAATCATGAAGGCGGCCATGTAACGGTGAAACTGGCGGCGGAAAACGGAGAAATGGTCATGACCGTTTCCGATACGGGAATCGGTATCCCCGCAGATAAACAGAACCGTATTTTTGAACGCTTTTACAGGGCAGAGGAGAGCAGAAATAAATTCACCGGCGGCAGCGGACTGGGACTTGCCATCTGCAAGCATATTGTAGAGAAACATAAAGGCAGTCTCACTATTTCCAGCACAGAAGGAGAAGGGGCCACCTTCATCGTTACTCTGCCTGCTATGAGTGAAAGCGATGTGTCCGTGGAGACGGATAATGATATTCTTGCAAAGCAGGAAGCTGCTGACGGTGAATCGGGAAAATTGGCGGAAATGGAAGCGGCAGAAGAAGCTGCTGAAGAAATGACTGAAGGAAGCGATGCAGCCGATAATACCGAGGAGAAAGAACTATTGAAAAGGAAGAAGGAAAAGAAACGGAAAAAAGCGAAGAAGAGAAAGACGAAAGATGCAGAACAGGCGGAAAAGCAAAAAACAGCCAAAGAAGAAAAAACGGGAAAAACATCAAAAGCGAAAAAGTAAATTGAAAAGGATATGCCTTGGGGACATCCCGGAGACATATCCTTTTATAATGCCGATTAACGCATTGCGGCAGTAAACATACCGGTTGCCTTATTAAAAGTAAGGACATAAACTGGACCGCCTGCCGATGAATGGCTGCTGCCTGCCGGCGGATCAACATGGAGAAGAAGATCCTTCTTTGTGATCTCCAGTGTTCCGTCGCCCTCTTCTCCCGTAAGGGAAGAACCGTCGAAGGCAAGAGTAAATTCCCCCTTTTGGTAGGATACAATGCGGAGCCCTTTAATGTCGCCCGTCTGGAAGACATAAAAACGCTTTCCGTTATCCGTTTGCATAAATTGAGTTATGGAGACAGAAGCATCTTTCCTTCCGTTTTCTCCATACAACGCGACAGGGAGATCGGAAAGAATCAGATTGGATTCATTGATCGCTGTTGAAAAAACAGCATCCGCCTTTCCGTCATTTACCGCGTTCAGATTAATGCCGAGACGCTGCTCTGCAGAAAGATTAATCTGGATGGCCGCTTCACCTCCGGAAACCGCCAGGCTGGAAGTGGAGCCTTCCTGCCAGCTGGCATAAGCTGTTCCTGCGGTAATTATCACAGCGGCAAGAGTAAATAATATCTTTTTCATAAAATACCTCCTTGCTCCTATTATAAACGATATGGAAAAAGAAGTCGCGAAAAAATGGAAATACACCGTGTACACATAAAAAAGACAGTCCTTTTATGTAAAAATATAACCTAAGTGAATACACAATATATGTTCGTTGGAATAAGGAGCCTTGTTTACCTTATAAGCGTATTCTTAATCTGATGAAATGAATAAAGAAATAGAACCTTTTTATCGCTTTTATGAAAGCAGAGGAAAATCCATGCGGGCAGCAGAGAAAGAAATAATGAAATTGGAAAAATGAGTGTTTGACGAAAGAAAAAAGACTTGCTATAATTCATTTTGCTGACAGGGACATATTCTTGCGGCGTCCGGGTCCATTTTTTCAAAAGGATTCAAAAGAATGCTTGA
>UMDD01027689.1_pt1 | contig 12743 bp, 7 predicted proteins | sample 1964401 | NCBI WGS metagenome assembly UMDD01 (sample SAMEA4835985, study PRJEB28245) | human gut metagenome | biome: gut microbiome; material: fecal sample | place: Denmark | collected 2008
AAGAAAAAATAAACTGAAAGAATCAAGGATTCATTACACCTTGATAGACAGCATGGCGTAATGTACCCTTTTCATCATCGCTATCATAGTCCCAGTACATAGCCCCCAGCATCCCTTTCTGATGCAGGAACTGGCACTTGAATGCGATGGACTGGGCATTCTCATAATTAACGACCACATGTCCTTGCGAATTTATCATATAAGGAACTTGTGCCGCACTATCCCAACAACTCTGTAAAGAATCCAAAACGATAATATGACGATAATCCAATAATTCTGGAGCTTCATTAGTCCCATGCCCATAGAACGGAATACCCAATACCAAGCGTCCGACAGGAAAACCTGCGGCAACATGGGCGGCAACCGCATCCTCGCAAGACCATTCCTCAGTCATTTCCGAACGGTACAAGGCCGAATGGTGATTAGGAGATTCCTCCATATCGTATGTCATGATATTGACATAATCCACATAAGGTTCGACAGCCTTTAAGTTGTAATATTTGGCACCTGCCTGTGTAGCAATGGTCAGCAGTTTGTCTTTACCGATAGCATGGCGTATATCCTTCATCAACAAAGAAAAGTTATCAGTATCTTCCGGCGAAAAAGATACACCGGCAGTTCCTATACCGGGATATTCCCAATCTATATCAATTCCGTCCAAATCAAACTGGTCTATCACCCGTTTACAATCTGCGGCAAACGCCATACGTGTACTATCTGTCTGTGCCATCTCACTAAACCGACTGCTTCCCCACCCGCCTACGGACAGCAAAACTTTCAAAGACGGTTTTTTTTCACGCAGCCCTACTACCATTTGCAAACGTGGTTCATTATCTATACGTATTCCTTTGAAATTATCTGTAACATGCCCGAACGCATAATTAATATGAGTCAAACATGCCGGATCAGGCGTACTTTCTCCCCATGAGGTGACATATGCCAAAACCACATATTTCGATTCATTCTCCGCTACCTCAATCTGCGAAGACCGCTTTTTGTCCTGACAGGCAACCATCAGCAGCAAAAAGGAAAGACCTGCTATTAATTTAAAGGTTCTCATACATAATAAAAGAGTTTAAAACAATGAGAGCTATCCGATTTATCTGTAACCGGCAGCAAACTCTTTTGAAATCGAATTATTCAAACTCATACAAACATCGGCACTGAAATCCTTTCCACAACGAATCACATGGTCCCAGTCATCTTCCGACAGTTCATCCAAATCATCCCGGCGGATACGATATTTTAGCAATCCGAAAACTACTCCGGCGTTAAAATTATCTCCGGCTCCCACCGTACTGACAGTCTGCAAAGGATCCACTTCATAATGCTTTTTTATATTCTTTGTATACAGGCGAATTCCTCTTCCACCGTGCGTGCAAATAAAATGCGGACAATAAAATTCAATCTTACTTTTATAAACCTTATCCGCATCTGTCAAACCAAACATATTCTCAAAATCCTCAACGGAGCCGCGAATGATATCAGCATATTCAAAATTCTCAAGAATAACAGGAAGCAGCTTTATCGCCTCGTTCTTGTGAGTACTGCGGAAATTCACGTCATAATAAATGATAGCCCCTTTTTCACGAGCTTTATCCAACAGTTCTTTCACCTTATCACGCAATTGAGGCGTTACAGCATAATAAGAGCCGATCATCACAATGTCATCCCGATGTATTTCAGGCATTGTCACATCCAGCCTCAACCGTGGATAATCTTTATAAAAAAGATATTCAGCATCATTCTGTTCATTCAGAAAAGCTAAAGACACAGGTGACTTTCCTTCAGGAAACACGTTCACATGATCTGTGCTTACTCCATTCTCTCGCATAAACTTCAGAATGATATCGCCCACTTTGTCATTTCCCGTTTCACTGATAAAAGTTACATTGACTCCCAAACGCCCCAATGAAATAATTCCATTGAAAACCGAGCCACCGGGAACAGCTGCCGTAGGTTGGCTATCTTTAAAAAGAATATCCAGAATGGTTTCACCTATACCTATTACTTTTCTCATTTTTATATTTACGATTTATATACATAAAACCGGAACACAAATGACACAAATCCTTTAATAAAATGCTATTTGTATTATTTGTGTCCTTTGCGTTCCGGTTCTATTTTATTTTACTTACTTAACTCGCGTGAACGCTCACCTAAGTACCCTCCATGATGGCGTTTGCTATACTCTTCGATGGTAAAACCAGTCTTTTTCATGGTTTCCACTACCAAAATATCACCTATCACGGTCATAACTGTAGTTGAAGTTGTGGGGGTCATACCCAAAGCACACACTTCATCAGGATGCCCGGTGCATAAACAAATATCAGACTCCCGGGCCAATGGACTATCCGCATTTCCGGTAATAACAATATATTTCAAATTTGGGTTCAAATTATGTGCAAGTTGTGTCAGTTCCACAATTTCACGGGTTTTTCCTGAATTAGAAATCAGAAGCAGCAAATCATTCTCCTGCAAAATCCCCAAATCCCCATGTTGGGCTTCGCTGGGATGTAAAAACACTGCCGGAATACCTGTAGAGCAAAAAGTCGTAGCTATATTCATAGCTATCTGTCCGGCCTTACCCATACCGGTAGTCACCAGCTTTCCTTTTTTACGGTGTATTTGCTCAACAATCAATTCCACTGCTTTCTCATAAGCATCAGTTATAGGAATATTCAAAACAGCCTGAGCCTCTTTCTGCAACAATTCGTGTATAGATGTCATCATAATAGGTTACATGAATATTATTTAAGTAGTTCGGTTAGTTCTCTCAAGTCATTGGCAACAGCAAAATAACTGTTCAACGGATGATGGGCAAAATGCTGCCTCTCCAATCCGGCCAAAAAGTCGATAATGCCATTCCAAAAGCCATTTATATTATAAAAAATTACTTTTTTACGATGATAGTCCAGCGTAGCGGCCGCCATTACATGAAAAACCTCATCCAGTGTACCCACTCCTCCCGGCAAAGCTATCACTACATCCGATTCATTCAACATCACATCTTTACGGTCACTCAAATTATCCGTACGGAAAGTCACATCCACCAAATCGCTGGCTCGTCCACGTTCTTCCAGCTTGGTCGGAATAACTCCCATTATCATCGAACCGTTGTCTTTGGCTGCCTTGGCAATACATTCCATCAATCCGATATTAGCACCTCCATACACTAACGTCTTCTTGTTTTGTCCCATCCAAACGCCCAACTCACGTGCTTTTTCAAAAAACACAGGCTCTATATTCTCGGATGCGGAACAGAAAATAGCAATTTTATCCATCATCTTGTTTTCTGTTAGTAAATACAAATATCTGCATTTTTTGAAGAACGGCAATAACTTTTGTTGTATTTTTGCCAACCGAAACTTATTTGAAGCAAAAAACAATGTCATACAATACTTTCACCTTGCCTAACGGGCTGCGCATTATTCACGCTCCCAATCAGTCTAATGTAGCCTATTGCGGCTTTGCCGTCGATGCCGGAACCCGTGATGAAAACGAACAGGAACAGGGAATGGCCCATTTCGTGGAACACCTTATCTTTAAAGGAACACAAAAAAGACATGCATGGCACATCCTGAACCGCATGGAAAATGTAGGCGGAGATTTAAATGCATATACGAATAAGGAAGAAACAGTGATATACAGTGCTTTTCTGGTAGAACACTTCTCACGGGCAGCAGAACTGCTGGCAGATATTGTATTTCACAGCACCTTCCCACAACATGAGATTGACAAAGAAGTGGAAGTGATTATTGATGAAATACAAAGTTATGAAGACAGTCCGTCAGAACTGATTTTTGATGATTTTGAGGAATTGATTTTTCCCAATCATCCTTTGGGAAGGAATATTTTGGGCAAACCGGACTTATTGCGTAGTTTCAAAAGTGAACACGCCTTGAATTTTACTTCCCGTTTTTACAAAGCTACCAATATGATCTTTTTCATTCAAGGCAATATAGACTTTAAGAAAGTGATACGCACCATAGAGAAAGTGACAGCCGACATTCCTTTTTCCATTACCGAACGCCAACGGACAGAACCTTTTCTCTATATTCCTAAGACATTGACACTGAATAAAGAAACACATCAAGCCCATGTGATGATAGGTAGCCGGGGATATAATGCATATAATGAAAAACGAACCGGACTTTACCTGCTGAACAATCTGCTGGGAGGACCCGGTATGAACAGCCGGCTGAACGTTTCCTTGCGCGAACGCCGGGGGCTGGTCTATAACGTAGAAGCCAATCTGACTTCATACACAGACACAGGAGTGTTCTGCATCTATTTCGGAACTGATCCGGAAGATGCAGACCGTTGCATCGGACTAGTTCATAAAGAATTGAAAAAACTGCGTGACAGCAAACTAAGTTCCTCACAACTGAGTGCAGCAAAAAAACAGATCATCGGACAAATAGGAGTTGCCGGAGACAATTTTGAGAACAATGCATTGGATATGGGAAAAACGTTCTTGCACTATGGTAAATTTGAAGGTCCGGAAGAAGTATTCAAACGGATAGAAATGCTGACAGCAGAACATCTGTGGGATATCGCCAATGAAATGTTCGATGAAAATTATCTTTCAACCTTGATATACCTATAAAAACAGGAAATCACCCTAAATTTCAAACATTACATTTCTCACAAATAAAAATCTAATTGTATTTTTGTAGAAATACCTTTAACTAATATCATTAATTTATGAAGAAACTTCAACTATGCATTTTAGGAAGCTTATTCGCAGCTTCCTTACAAGCACAGAGTACAGATTACACCAAAGGATTGAGCATCTGGTTTGATACCCCTAATAATTTGGACGGACGCGCTTCCTGGTATTCTCCTGCAACAGACAAAGCATGGGAAAACAACTCACTCCCCATAGGAAACGGCAGTTTGGGAGGCAATGTTATGGGATCTATAGCGGCAGAACGAATCACTTTAAACGAAAAGACACTATGGCGCGGAGGACCGAACACAGAAAAGGGAGCAGCTTATTATTGGAACGTAAATAAAGAGTCGGCACACCTGTTACCCGAAATCCGCCAAGCATTTACAAACGGTAACCAGAAAAAAGCAGAAGAACTTACCTGCAAAAATTTCAACGGACTGGCCGATTATGAGCCAAGCCGTGAAACACCTTTTCGCTTCGGCTCCTTTACTACATTGGGAGAAGCTTACATCGAAACCGGTTTAAGTGAAATCGGTATGACCGATTATAAACGCATCCTGTCTCTTGACTCGGCCATGGCAATAGTCAGTTTTCGCAAAGATGAAGTGAACTACGAGCGTAAATACTTCGTTTCCTACCCCGACAGCGTGATGGTACTGAAGTTCACAGCCAACCGTCCCGGCATGCAAAACCTGATATTCAGCTATGGCAGCAACCCTGAAGCCATAGGTGATATCAAAACAGACGGTCCCAATCGTTTGCTCTATACCGGTCGCCTCAAAAACAACCAAATGAAATTTGCTCTCCGCATACAAGCCATAAACAAAGGAGGAAGCCTGAACACGACTGATGGCAAATTCATTGTCCGCAATGCGGATGAAGTCATTTTTCTGCTAACCGCAGATACCGATTATAAACTCAACTTCAATCCAGACTTCAAAGACCCCAAGACGTATGTCGGTCCTGATCCGGACCAAACAACCCTGGCCATGCTAGACGCTGCCGCTGCCAAAAATTACAACGAATTATGCGAGCGACACAAAACGGACTATACCCAACTGTTTGGCAGAGTCAAACTACAACTGAACCCTCATGCTCCTATGACCTTGCAATATCCTGCCGTTACAGATCTTCCCACCCATCAACGTCTGGCACGCTATCGCAAAGGAAATCCGGACTACCGGCTGGAAGAAATCTATTATCAGTTCGGACGATACTTATTAATTGCCAGTTCACGCCCCGGCAATCTCCCGGCCAACCTGCAAGGAATGTGGGCCAACGGGGTAGATGGCCCATGGCATGTAGATTACCATAATAATATCAATATCCAGATGAACTACTGGCCTGCTTGCTCCACCAATCTGAACGAATGTGTATGGCCTTTGATAGACTTCATCCGTACCTTGGTAAAGCCGGGAGAAAAAACAGCCCAAGCCTATTTCGGCGCACGCGGATGGACAGCCTCCATATCCGGAAACATTTTCGGATTTACCTCCCCTTTGACCGATGAAAATATGTCCTGGAACTTTAACCCGATGGCAGGTCCCTGGCTGGCAACTCACATTTGGGAATATTATGATTACACCCGAGACAAAAAATTCCTGAAAGAAGTAGGCTATGATCTTATCAAGAGCAGTGCCAACTTTGCTGTAGACTATTTATGGCATAAACCGGACGGGACCTACACTGCTGCTCCTTCCACTTCTCCCGAGCATGGACCTGTAGACCAAGGAGCTACTTTTGTACATGCTGTAGTCCGCGAAATATTGCTCAACGCCATTGATGCCAGCAAAGCACTGGGTGTCGATTCCAAAGACCGTAAACAATGGCAATATGTACTGAAACATCTTGTACCCTATCAAATAGGACGTTATGGTCAGTTAATGGAATGGTCAACAGACATAGACGATCCCAAAGACGAGCATCGTCACGTCAACCATTTATTCGGACTGCATCCGGGCCACACCCTTTCACCAATTACTACTCCCGAATTAACCAATGCCGCCAAAGTTGTTTTAGAACACCGCGGTGACGGAGCTACCGGCTGGAGCATGGGATGGAAACTGAATCAATGGGCACGTCTGCAAGACGGCAACCACGCCTACAAACTATTTGGCAACTTACTAAAAAATGGAACTTTGGACAACTTATGGGATACCCATCCGCCTTTCCAGATTGACGGTAACTTTGGCGGAACTGCCGGTATCACAGAAATGTTGTTGCAAAGTCACATGGGATTCATCCAATTACTCCCAGCCTTGCCAGACGCATGGAAAGAAGGTTCTGTCAAGGGGCTTTGTGCCAAAGGTAACTTTGAAATTGACATTATCTGGCAGGATGGTAAATTAAAAGAAGCCGTCATTCTGTCCAAAGCCGGTGAGCCCTGCAATCTGAGATATGGTAACCTGACTTTTACCTTTAAGACAACTAAAGGAAAGACATATAAAGTAATGGTTGAGAATGAGAAACTGAAAAAAATCCCCTTATAAGGACAAAAAAACAGTCAGACAAATCCCCCTCATTTTTTAATCTATTTTGTCATTCTGAACACTATGTTATCTTTTACATCTGTTCAGAATGACAAATTATATATAATATCACAGTCATTCGGTTATCAATATCCTCTTTTCGCTTTGAATTTCAAAACCTATTTCTTATATTTGTACAAATATTTGTTTTAAGACCTTATCTGAATGAGAAAAACCGTCTATGTAATCCTGGTTCTATGTTGTTTTATCATAAAGACTTATTCCATCAACCGTCCTTATTATCATTTTAAACAACTTTCTATTAAAGAAGGACTTCCAACCTCTATTATATCCCTATACGATGACAAAAACGGTTCATTATGGGTCGGAACCACTCAAGGAATATATCGTTTCAATGGAGAAAAAATCAAGAAATATAATCTACCGTATTTATTACGTAAAAACAGCCATTACATCAACGATATTTTCGGAGATAATGAAGAACGGATATGGGCGATCACCTCACAAGGAATCAGTTATTATGAATATGAGAAAGATTCCCTGCAAATTTTTCTGCGACATAATCAGCCGGTAAAAGCTTCCATTATAACAACTGAAGGAAGCAAGCTGCTGATACCTGTAACCGACACATTGCTTGTATATGAAAAAGAATTAAAACATTCCAAAGCAATCCCTTTAAAAACAACAGGAATCCATATTATCAAGATGGAGCCTTTCGACTCCACTCATTACCTGATAATAAACAATGCATGGGAAATAAAGCTATTAAATAAACATACAGGAGAAATAACTGATTCTCCATTCGGTGAATTATCCAATGCATACGATCTATATAAGGATTCCTCCGGACGTTACTGGGTTTCCTTCTACGGGCAAGGAGTAAAATGTTATAATCAGGATGGACAACTGCTGACCTCCTATAATACCCGTAATTCAAACTTGAGCAACGATATTGTTCTTGATATAACAGAATGGGATAAAGCCATTTGGCTGGCAACAGATGGCGGCGGAGTGAATATAATCTATCCGGACACTCATGATATTCAAATCTTATCAAACAAAGAAAACCGGCAATTCCCTGCCAATTCAGTCACATGCCTATGCCACAGCAACAACCACATGTGGATAGGTATGGTGCGGGAAGGCGTACTAGGAGCAGAAAAAGGTTTTATCACTACCTATACCAAAGCTGCACAAAACCCAGCCTCAGGCTTGTCCGACAAATGCCCCTTATGCCTATGGGAAGATAAAGACGGACGGATCTGGATTGGTACGGACGGAGGCGGTATCAACTGCTTTGACCCACAAACGGAACGTTTTACCCACTATCCGCAAACATTGGGAGAAAAAATAGTATCCATTTGCCCTTTATCCGAAACCGAACTGCTAGCATCCAGTTTTTCAAAAGGAATCTTCCGCTTCAATAAAAAGACAGGAAACTACCAGCGCTTCTCTCTTCCGGACAAAGATGCAGAAGCAAAGCTGGCAAGCTCCAGTGCACCCACCAATATACGAGTTAATGATCGGAACGAAATAGAACTATACGGTAATGCTTTTTACCGATATATTCCCGGAAGCCAACAACTTATTCCCATCCACTTCAAGAACAAACAATTACAATATTCCTGGATCTATATTGGAAAATACCGTACTTATCCATTTTTTCATGACCGAAACAATGTATTCCAATACAACAAAGAGAAAAACGAATACGAAACCATAGCTTATGAGAAAAATAACCAGATATTAGCTGCAAGCATTGATTCTTTAGGGACTCTATGGATAGCCGAACCTAATGGAGTCACCAGAATTCACCTGCCCTCAAACCGTAAAGAGCCATTAAAGCTACCCGATGGAAATGACGTAATCACTTCTTTAGTCATTGACCATGAAGGCATCGTATGGATGGGGTCATTGGGAATCATATACGCTTATAATCCACATAAAAATCATTTTGTCATCTACAATGAGATGGACGGCATATTACCTAACGACTTTTTAGCCAAACCTGCATTGGTGGCAAGTGACGGCAACATATACATGGGTGGCTCCGAGGGATTGGTACGAATCAACAAAGCTTTAAAACCAGCTTCGGCTCCACCTCCCATCACACTTAAGTTGCAAGAAATAGCATTGAACGGCACAACAGTTCACTTCATCCCCCGATCAACTATGGAAATTCCTTATAATTTCTCCTCCCTAAAAATACATACACAACTGGAAGGGGGAAATGTATTTCACAAGCGCATCTACCGGTTCCGCATAAAAGGGCTGAACACAGCAGAATACACAGAAACATCCCGTCCCCATCTTGTTTTACATACCATTTCTCCGGGCGACTATAAAATAACGGTTCAATGTACACAGAACGATGGTAGCTGGAGTCCTGAATTCACTTTGCTGAAATTCACTGTCCTTCCTCCGTGGTGGCAACAATCCTGGTTCATCCTATTATGTGCGGTCATCATCATTCTTTTCATTATCTATATCATAAAAGCTCACGACCGTCAACTGAAACGGAAATACAAGGAACAGGAACGTACCATCTACAAGGAAAAAGTGAAAGCTTTGATCAATATCAACCATGAACTGCGTACCCCTTTAACCTTAATTTATACACCGTTGAAACAACTTACAAACAGCAAACAAATCCCCTATGAACTCCGTGGCAAACTATATGGTGCGTTCAAGCAAGCACGACAAATGAAAAACATCATTGACATGATTCTGAATATGCGCAAGATGGAAGTAGAGAAAAATATCCTGCGCATGTCTTCCACGCCCTTCAACGAATGGTTGCAAAGTATCCTAAATGATTTCAAGGATGAACTTTCGTTACGTAATATCTCATTGGCATTTACTCCTGACACTACCATAGAAACTATGTATTTTGACTGCAGTCAATGTGAAATCGTCGTTAACAACCTATTGACAAATGCCTATAAATTCAGCGAAGAAAATTCTACTGTCACTGTTTCCACTTACCTCGAAGGTAATGGAAGCCGTGTACGGGTAACTATAAAAGATGAGGGAATAGGTCTTCAAGAAGAAGATATAGCCAATTTATTCACTCGCTTCTATCAGGGTAAACATAGCTTTCAAGGTAACGGAATCGGCTTGTCATACGCCAAACAACTGGTAGAAATGCACGGAGGCATCATCGGAGCCCAAAATAATGAAACCAAAGGAGCGACTTTCTTTTTCACATTACCGTATAGACAGGAAGCCGCCGACATTCAATCTACACCTCAAACCTATTTGAATGATGCATTGCATCTATCAGCCGACATCGATTACAAACAACCTCAACAAGACAACATAGAGAAATTTCATTCTATTCTAATAGTGGAAGATGATCGCGACTTATGTAATTACCTGATTTGCAACCTACAAGTTCTGTTTGAAGAAGTGTATGAAGCTCATGATGGCATGGAAGCTCTTCCTATCCTTACGTCACAACGCCCCCAAATTGTATTAAGTGATGTCAAAATGCCCCGCATGAACGGATTTGAACTATGCCGCTATATCAAACAAAAACCAGACTTAAACTATATGCCTGTGATACTGCTTACTTCCTGTGTCGATGACGCCAGTATAGAAGAAGGATACAAAACAGGAGCAGAAGCCTATATAACCAAACCGTTTGACATGGATTTACTTTCTATCCAGATACAGAATATCATGCATAATCACAACATCGTGAAAAAGCACTATGCCACCATAGATATCCCTATACCCAAACAAGAAAATCTGAATCACATCAATGAGCAGCTGATGCTTCAATTCAGCCGCATTGTCAATGAAAATATCAGCAATGTGGATATGGATGTCAATTTCATAGCAAAGCAAATGGGAATGAGCCGTGCGTCACTCTACAACAAGACTAAAGGAATGATGGATATAGGCATCAGTGAATACATCATAAAATGCCGTTTGGAATATGCCCGTAAATTACTAGATGCCACCACACTGTCCATAAGCGAAGTAGCAGAACAGTCAGGATTCAAGCATTCACGCAATTTCAGCACTGTATTCAAAAATGCAATGGGAATGAGTCCGTCCGATTATAGAAAAAAAGATTCCCGACCTTCTTGAAAACAGAAAGACCGGGAATACTTCATGCTATGTTAAATTTAGGTCAGATTAGGTTGTCAATCCTTGTAAATGTTACGAATAGGGTCATCATACTGAACTTGGAGACGTAATAATTCCGTCTTCAATTCTTTAACCAACTCTTCCGTTCCAGGTTGTCCGTAGATATTATGCATCTCCATAGGATCTTCCTGTAAATCATATAGTTCCCAACAGTCTATGTCATTATAAAAATGCATCAATTTATAACGTTCTGTACGTACACCATAATGGCGGCGGACAGCATGTTCAGCCGGGTATTCATAAAAATGATAATACAATGATTTACGCCAGTCAGGCACTTTCTCCCCCTTCAGCAAAGGCAAGAAAGAAACTCCATGCATATCTGCCGGTACCTCCACCCCTGCAAGGTCCAATATAGTAGGACCATAATCAATATTTTGCACCATCTCATCAACATCACCTTTCTTTCCTCCCGGCAAACGGACCAGCAAGGGGGTACGGAAAGACTCTTCGTACATGAAACGCTTGTCAAACCAACCATGTTCTCCCATATAGAATCCCTGGTCGGAAGTATAGACAATCATCGTATTTTCCATCAATCCGTTCTCTTCCAAATACTTCAAAACACGCCCCACATTACGGTCTATGGAATGGATAACCCGCATATAATCATGCATATATTGCTGATATTTCCACTCAGCCAAAGCCTTACCCGTTAACTTATCCTGTTTGAATTTGGCAATGATAGGATCATAATGCTTGTCCCAAACAGCCTTCTGTTCCGGATTCAGAGCATTATACATATTTCTGCCCGCTTCTTCCAGTCCCGTTGTGGTATGGATCTCATTCTCCTTGTCCGCCATCTTCAGGTCATACACCAAATCCATATCCTTTATAATGCTCATTTCCTGCTTGGATGCAGGAATTCTGCCTTCATATTTATCATAGAAGTTCTCTGGCATCGGATAAGTTACATCATCATACAAGTCAAGGTCACAAAGATCAGGCATCCAGGTACGATGAGGCGCCTTATGATGAATAAAAAGACAGAATGGTTTACTCTTGTCCCGGATGCTGTCCATCCAATTTATTGCCAAATCTGTCACAATATTGGTAGCATAGCCTTCCCGTTGTACCCGTTCACCATTTTTAATAAATTTCGGATTATAATAATCCCCTTGTCCTATCAGGATGTCCCAATAATTAAATCCGGTAGGTTCAGATACCAGATGCCATTTACCGATCATAGCAGTCTGATAGCCATTAGCCTGAAGCAGTTTCGGGAAAGTCTGCTGGTTACCGTCAAATGTGGTGGTATTATCCGTAAATCCATTGGCATGACTATGTTTACCGGTCAGCATACAGGCACGGCTGGGGCCACTCAGGGAGTTTGCCACAAAACTATTTGTGAAACGGACACCCTCACTGGCTATCCGGTCAATATTGGGCGTCTGCATATAACGTTGGTCATAGGCACTGATCGT
>UMDD01049523.1_pt1 | contig 12596 bp, 9 predicted proteins | sample 1964401 | NCBI WGS metagenome assembly UMDD01 (sample SAMEA4835985, study PRJEB28245) | human gut metagenome | biome: gut microbiome; material: fecal sample | place: Denmark | collected 2008
ACGGGGAGGAACGGAGCAATCTTTTTCCGTAACCGGATTTTTCGCGTGAGTTGTGAGTAACTCACTATAACATAGTGCCTTGTTTCGCCATTCGTGCCCGTTTGTCGCATTTTCGGGCATGGTTACGAACAAGTAACGTAGCGGCGTCAGGATTTGGCTTCGGCAGGGATTGTAATGGCTTCACGGATTATCGCCACTTCAACCAAAACCCTTGTAACTCAATTCTATCACTATATCTTTCCGCATTTCACTTTTTTGTAGTAACTTTGCATAGAATAATAAACACCCGGTTCTAAAGCAAACAGTTTACTAAAACGTATTTCCTCCGCCACACCAATATTTAACCCCGGACGCATGTCCGCAAAACTTTCGGGATAAGTATTTGCCAAATTCAAGCCAATCCTAGGAATAAAATGGAACTCTTGAGCATCGGCTCGCGACAAAGAGAAAACAAACAAGATAAACAGTAATACAACTTTTCTCATAACTCCTACATTTAAAACATATCTATATTTATAGATGATTTAAGATACATAAAAGTTGCACTCCCTATCTCATTACTTCACATTAGGGGAGGCACTTCTTCCTCCACCATGATGGTAGCAGCCTTGACAGCTCAAGCACCAAATATTACTCGATCAACAACGGTTCCTGTTTTCCCGAATCATATACGACAAACATAGAGCCGTCTTTCTCGATCATGACGCCACGGCCTCGTTCCTTCTCCTTGTTTTCTTGATTATCGACATTCACGGCAATCACTTTATAATGATAGAAAGTCGTGATATCATCGAAAATGGTATGACCTACAAAGATGCGGTTCACATTATATTTCTCTAATATTTTCCGCAAATCATCCCGGTCTAGCGGATGATACTTATCCGCACTACGTACCATACCCCGATACCAGATCGGTCCATACGTAGCGAACATAAAAGAAAGATCGGAGCCTTTATCTATATTACGTTCTTTTTTCGTCAAGAAGAGACCATCGCTCACGATCTCATTCACGGTAGGGATATCGTAATTCCGGTCTAAAAACTCCTTGCTCAACCCGGCATGGACAAACAGGTTATCTCCGACCACTTGTATCGAGTTACGAGTTTTCAACCAATGTCCCAACTCGCTTTTCTGCCAAAGCTCCGGATAGCTCATTCCTAAAGTATCCGCCAATTGAGTATATTTCTTCTTCGTATATCGCAAATCATTTCCCAGAACCATGGTCTCATGATTTCCGATTAAGAAAGTCACTTTTCCACCGGCATCCTCCGCTTCTTTCTCCAATTTGTAGATCAACCAATAGATAGGGAGTACATCCACGCCCCGGTCAAAGACGTCACCGATTATTACCAATTGGTTAGTCCCGAAAATCCAATTATAGTCCGCATCGATCACTTTTCCCGCCTTTAACAGGGAGGCGAAACAAGACCAGTTCGCATGTGGATCTGAAAGAACAAACGTCTTCTCTGGTTGCACATCTTTCCATTTCGGACGAGAGATGGAGTGTATGGTTACCGGAAACAATCTCTCCCCGTTATCAGAAAACACCTCGAATGAAAAGGTGGTAGGTATACTTTTATAATGCTTATCCAATAACCGGCCTTTCCCGTCTACAGATATCGCACGCATACTACCATCATCCGCTTTCAATAGATAGGGACCATCGATCGATAACTTCTCGATCGCTTGACGAGGTTTCTTATCTTTCCCATAAACCGGACTGAAGCAAGAGGTCAGTAAAACAAGGAAAACAAGGATACGGCATTGAATAGAATTCATAGCAGCTTAAATCTTTAGTTCGTTAAACCTGAAAACAATGTATGTATTTATTATACAAATATAAACGAATTCTTTCACGAACACTCACTATCTTCGCGTAAAATAAAAGGGAATAAAAATGACTTTCAATTACGATGTAATAGTAGTAGGCGCAGGACATGCCGGCTGTGAAGCCGCCGCCGCCGCGGCGAATCTAGGATCAAAGACGCTTTTGATCACGATGGACATGAACAAGATCGCCCAGATGAGTTGTAACCCGGCAGTCGGGGGAATCGCCAAAGGACAGATCGTACGAGAGATCGACGCGCTAGGCGGATATATGGGAATCGTGACCGACCAGACCGCTATTCAATTCCGTATGTTAAACCGTAGCAAAGGACCGGCCATGTGGAGCCCGCGTGCCCAAAGCGACCGTGCCCGTTTTATCGATTGCTGGCGGGGCATACTGGAGAATATGCCGAATCTATCCATCTGGCAGGATATGGTTCAAGAACTGATTATCGAGTATGGACAAGTCTGCGGCGTTCGTACGGGAATGAATGTCGTATTCCGTGCCGGAGCGGTGGTGCTTACGAACGGGACCTTCCTAAACGGCCTGCTTCATATCGGAAGAACCCAGATACGGGGCGGACGTATCGCCGAGCCTGCGGCGACCGGACTTACCGAGCAACTTATCTCTTTAGGTATCCAAACAGATCGCATGAAAACCGGAACACCGGTCCGTATTGATGGCCGGAGCGTTCACTTCGATGAAATGGAGGAACAACCGGGGGAAAACGATTTCCATAAGTTCTCTTACATGGATACCAGTCATCGTAAATTAAAACAATTGAGTTGCTGGACTACCTTTACGAACGAGGCTTGCCACGATATATTACGGGAAGGTCTCCCCGACTCTCCTCTTTATAATGGACAGATCAAAAGTATCGGTCCCCGTTATTGTCCTAGTATCGAAACGAAAATCGTGACGTTCGCCGACAAGACGCAACATCAACTATTCCTAGAGCCGGAAGGCGAGACCACGCAGGAATACTACCTAAATGGCTTCTCCTCTTCCCTACCCTTGGATATCCAGCTTCGTGCGCTCCAAGCGATCCCCGCTTTCCGTGACGTGCAAATCTATCGTCCCGGATATGCGATTGAATACGATTTCTTCGACCCGACTCAGCTAAGACACAATTTGGAGACCAAACAAATCCGAAATCTTTTCTTCGCCGGACAGATCAACGGGACTACCGGATACGAGGAAGCCGGCGGACAAGGTTTGGTAGCGGGTATCAACGCCCACATCAATTGCCACGGCGGACAACCTTTTATCCTCGGAAGGGATGAGGCTTATATCGGTGTCCTTATCGATGATTTGGTAACAAAAGGCGTAGACGAGCCTTACCGTATGTTTACCTCTCGTGCGGAGTACCGCATCTTACTGCGCCAAGACGACGCAGATATGCGACTCACCGAGAAATCCTACCAAATGGGATTGGCCAAACAAGACCGCTACGATTTACTGCGAGAGAAAAAAGAGAGCCGTGACGCTATCATCCGTTTTGTGGAGACCTACTCCGTAAAGCCTCAATATATAAATAGCGGTTTGGAGAAACTGGGCACAGCCCCCCTATCCCATGGTTGCAAATTATTCGATGTCGTACTCCGTCCGCAGACTACCTTAGAGAACCTAGCGGATCTAGTTCCGGCCCTTCGTGCGGAGCTGGACAAAGTCCCGGCCTCTCGTAAGGAAGAGATCATCGAGGCCGCCGAGATATTGATTAAGTATAGCGGCTACATCAAACGAGAGCAAATCATAGCGGACAAGATAAACCGCTTAGAGAATATCCGGATCAAGGGTAAATTCGATTACAATTCTATCCAGTCTTTATCTACGGAAGCCCGCCAGAAATTGACCCGGATAGACCCCGACACGATCGCTCAAGCGAGCCGTATTCCGGGTATTTCCCCTAGCGACATCAACATCCTTTTGGTACTGCTCGGAAGATAAAACACGAAATGTTCCACGTGAAACATATTAAAGGAGATATTCAAATGAATGAAGCTAAAACACTGGTTATACGAGGAAATCTGGTAGATATAATCAACAGGCGCACCTTCGGGGCAGAGATTTCAATCCTAAACGGGCATATCGGAAAGGTAATCCCTACCGGACAAGATGAGGGATCTTACCTCCTCCCCGGCTTTATTGACGCGCATGTCCATATAGAGAGTAGCATGGTAACCCCTGCGGCATTCATTCACGCAGCCGTACGCCATGGCAGTATCGGTGGCGTGGCGGACCCTCATGAGATAGCGAATGTAATGGGTATCGAAGGAGTCGAATATATGCTCGACAACGCGAAAGGGATTCCTTTCTACACATGGTTCGGTATCCCGTCTTGCGTACCGGCTACGATTATGGAAACATCCGGTGCGATCATAGACGCAGACGAAACCGCTCGTTTGTTGGAACGAGAGGATCTACACTTCTTGGCTGAGATGATGAATTACCCCGGAGTCTTAAATAAAGATCCGGAAGTTATGCGCAAAATAGAAGCCGCGAAACAAGCGGGTAAACCCATCGACGGACATTATCCCCTAGCAACAGGCCCCAAGCTAAAGGCATATATCGAGTCTGGTATTTCCACCGATCATGAAACCATCTATCTAGAAAAAGGCCGTGAAAAATGTGAGCTTGGGATGCATGTCCTTATTCGGGAAGGAAGCGCGGCGAAAAACTTTGACGCACTTCATCCGCTATTGAAAGAGTATCCCGAACAAATCATGTTCTGTACGGATGACGCGCATCCTTCGTTTTTAAACAAAGGACACATAAATAGGATGGTAAAAAAATCGCTGGATTTAGGATATGATCTATATGATGTATTACGGGCCGCTTCCTATAATCCGGCCATGCACTATAAAATTCCCGCAGGTTTCTTACGAGAGGGAGACTCCGCCGATTTTATCCAAGTAAACAATTTAAAGAATCTAACCATACAGGCAACCTATATACAAGGAACCTGTGTATACGATGGAGAGAAATGCACGCTTCCTTTCCACAAACCTATACTCCGCAATAATTTCCACACGAAACCGATCCCATTAGAAAAGCTAGCGGTAAAAGCGAAAGGAAAACAGATGCGTGTCATTGTTTGCGAAGACCGCGAATTAATCACGAAAGAAGAACTATATCCTGTACATACATTCGATGGATTTGTAGAATCAGATACAGAACGAGACATTTTAAAACTCGTCATTCTAAATCGCTATCAAACGGCTCCTCCCGCTATTGCCTTTATAAAAGGAACAGGGCTCAAGCTCGGTGCCATCGCTCAAAGTATTTCCCACGATAGCCATAACATCATCGCTATAGGCGTAACCGATTTCGAGCTTATGCAAGCGATCAATGCGGTAATAAAGGCTAAAGGTGGAATCGCAGTAAGCAGTATGGACGAAGTCACTCTCCTGCCCTTGCCGGTAGCGGGATTGATGAGCGACGAATCGCTGGAGGAAACAAGTCGCCGTTACGAAGAGATCGAGGAAAAGATCAAGCGATTAAAGACCCCGATGGATTCATTACAAATGACGCTTTCTTTTATGGGATTGCTGGTGATCCCATCCTTGAAACTTAGCAACAAAGGTTTGTTCAATAGCGAGACATTCCAATTTACTCCCCTATTCGTATGATAGCCGATAAAGACGAACATATCAAGACGATCCTATCGGTCATTCCGGAAAAGCCGGGATGCTACCAGTATTTCGATGAAAACGGAACGATTATATACGTCGGCAAGGCGAAGAACCTAAAACGACGGGTATCCTCTTATTTCAACAAGGTACATGACAGCAATAAGACACGTGTGTTAGTCAAACAAATCCGGGATATCAAATATATAGTCGTCGATACGGAAGAAGACGCGTTACTACTGGAAAACAACCTCATCAAACAGTATCGTCCCCGCTATAACGTATTATTGAAGGACGACAAAACCTACCCTTCCATCGTGGTAAAGAACGAGTACTTTCCCCGGGTTTTCCAAACCCGGAACATCGTTCGGGACGGATCGCAATATTACGGTCCTTATCCCTCTTTGTTCACGGCGAAAGTGATGCTACAGATGCTAAAGGAACTTTACCCTTTACGCACTTGCAAATATCCCCTCACTCCCGAATCCATCGCACAAGGACGCTATAAGGTTTGTCTGGAATACCATATCAAGCGTTGTAAAGGGCCTTGTGAAGGCTTGCAATCATTGGAAGAATACCAGCAAAATATTTCCGAGATCAAAGAGATTCTGCGAGGCAACATCTCGCAAATTAGCAAACACCTCTATGAGGAGATGCAATCGCTCGCTGCCGAGCTCAAGTTCGAGGAAGCGCAAAAGATCAAGGAAAAATACGAAGTCATCGAGAACTACCGTTCTAAATCTACGGTCGTAACCCCGATGCTACATAATATAGATGTATTCACGATCATAGAGAATGACCATTCCGCTTATGTGAACTTTATGCATATCGGAAACGGGGCGATCGTACAAGCCTATACATTCGAGTATAAAAAACGATTGGACGAGACCAAGGAGGAATTGTTAAGCCTCGGTATTATCGAGATGCGGAATCGTTTTAAAAGCACCGCCCGGGAGATTATCGTACCCTTCAAGCTGGACATGCAGCTAGAGAATGTCACTTTCACCATTCCCCAAAGAGGGGATAAAAAGAAACTGCTCGATTTATCCGAGATGAACGTCAAGCAGTTTAAGGTAGACCGCTTGAAGCAAGCGGAAAAGTTGAATCCGGAACAACGGAATACCCGTATCTTGAAAGAGATCCAAGAGGCCTTGCATCTGGAAAAACTGCCCGCTCATATCGAATGTTTCGATAATTCAAACATACAGGGAAGCGATGCGGTAGCGGCTTGCGTGGTATTCAAGATGGGGAAACCGTCCAAGCAGGAGTATCGTAAATACAATATAAAGACCGTAGTCGGTCCGGATGATTACGCCTCCATGAAAGAAGTCGTCCGTAGGCGTTACGGGCGAGCGATCGAGGAGCAATCTCCCCTACCCGACTTGATTATAACAGACGGTGGAAAGGGGCAAATGGAAGTGGTTCGCTCGGTGGTAGAAGATGAATTAGGCTTGTCCATTCCAATCGCCGGACTAGCGAAAGATGGTAAGCACCGAACCTCGGAGTTATTATTCGGGTTCCCACCCGTAACCGTTGGCATGCGTTTGGACAGTCCGCTATTCCATCTACTTACCCGGATACAAGACGAGGTACACCGTTTCGCCATCACTTTCCACAAGGATAAACGAAGTAAGACCCAGACAAAATCCGAATTAGACACCATTAAGGGTATCGGTGAAAAGACAAAAGTATTACTTTTACGTCACTTTAAAAGCGTAAAACGAATCAAGGAAGCAAGCTTCGAGGAACTGAAATCCGTGATTGGCGAGGCGAAAGCCAAGGCACTACAAGAGGGACTGGATGGAAAGCGAACAGAAAGCGAACAAAAATAGAACAAAAGCGAACAAAAAGCGAACAAGATGAGAACAGTTACACAACGTGTGCAGCACGCTTCCGTCACGATAGACGGACAGCTTAAGTCCAAAATTGGAAAGGGGCTATTGGTATTAGTCGGTATCGAGGACAAGGATACGCAAGAAGACATTGAATGGTTGGCAAAAAAGATCACCAACCTACGCATATTTGACGATGAAAACGGGGTCATGAACCGCTCGGTTATCGAAGCGGGAGGCGAGATCATGGTTGTCAGCCAATTTACCTTACACGCCTCTACGAAAAAAGGGAACCGCCCCTCCTACTTAAAAGCGTCTAAACCGGATATCGCCATTCCGATGTATAAAGCTTTTTGCGAAGAGGTAGGGCTTCAACTCGGAAAACCTGTACAAACCGGAACATTCGGAGCTGATATGAAAATTGAACTTTTAAACGACGGGCCGGTTACTATTATTATCGACTCTCAAAATAAAGAATAAGTATGGCAGATATAACTTTACAACAAGCCCAGCAAATGGTAGACTCTTGGATCAAGACCTATGGGGTCCGTTATTTCAATGAGCTTACCAATATGACCATCCTCACCGAGGAAGTGGGCGAGCTAGCCCGGATCATGGCACGTACCTACGGTGAGCAGTCTTTCAAGGAAAGTGACAAACACCGGGATTTAGGCGATGAAATGGCAGATGTCTTATGGGTACTGCTTTGCCTCGCCAACCAGACCGGAGTAGATCTTACCGCCGCTTTCGAGAAGAATCTCCAAAAGAAAACAGACCGAGATAAAGAACGACATATAAACAATCAAAAACTATAAGCATATGGCACATCATCACGATTGCGAATGTGGACATGATCATCATCATGAACATGAACACGAATCAAATTCCGTACAGATAGACCGTTATCATGAAGCTTTCAATAAGTTTGAGCCGGCCCTGCCGGATACCCAGACCACCGAGGCTGTAAACGCTCTTTTAGAGAAACATTTCCAAGAAAACTTTACACCGGAAGTATTGAAAACGATTCATGGTTGCATCGACTTGACCTCATTAACCAGTCTGGATACCAAAGAAAGTATCTGGAAGATGGTAGACACGGTAAATGATTTCGAGGGAACTCGTCCGGATGTCCCGAACGTAGCCGCTATTTGCGTCTATCCCCTATTCGTGGAAACGGTTAAGCAGGCACTTACCGCACAAGAGATTAAGATCGCGTCGGTTGCCGGAGGTTTTCCTTCCTCACAGACATTTACGGAAGTCAAGATCGCCGAAACGGCCATGGCAGTCATGCAAGGAGCCGATGAAATCGATGTTGTCATGAACCTAGGCTACTTCATGGAAGACAATTTCGAGGAACTGACGGAAGAATTACAAGAGATCAAAGAGAGCTGTCGCCATGCCCATTTAAAGGTAATCTTAGAGACCGGAGCTTTAGTCACAGCGGAGAACATCCAAAAGGCATCCATCCTAGCCATGTATTCCGGTGCGGACTTCATCAAGACCTCCACGGGTAAAGGATACCCGGGAGCCACTTTCGAGGCCGCCTATACCATGTGCAAAGCCATCAAAACCTACCATTCCATCACCGGAAACAAGGTTGGCATCAAGATCTCCGGAGGCGTACGCACGGCGGAAGACGCAGTTCGATATTATACGATCGTAAAGGAAATACTGGGCAACGAATGGCTGAACAAGGATTTGTTCCGTATAGGAGCGAGCAGTCTGGTCGGTGATATAGAAAAACGACTCGGGAAATAGTCCATTCTAATAAACCGGGCGCAAATGACTTAGAATCCTGTGTCCGGTAAGCACTCTCAAAGTCAGTTAACTTACCTTGGCATCGAAGTTAACTGACTTCGTCAAGTAAGTTAACTTCATTGGCTATTGAAGCATACTTACTTTTTTACTAACAAGAGCCATCTCTCTACAACTAATAGATAAAGGAATTTCTATTTGGAGCGAGTCATAATATAATCCGCCAACTGGATCAAGGATGTCCGTGCCCCGGATTCTGGCAATCTCAAAAGAACATCGACCGCCTTATCATGATATTCCTTCATGCGGGCCTCGGCATATTCGATTCCACCGTTCGCCTTGGCAAACTCGATCAAAGAATCGACATTCTCCGCCGCGAAATCCTTCCGTAAAATCATATCCAAATAACGGGCGGCCTCCTCTTCCCTACCCTGCCGCAAGGCATATAATAATGGAAGCGTAACCTTACCCTCACGAATGTCATTTCCCGTCGGCTTACCGATATTCGCCTCCTTGAAATAATCAAAGATATCATCCTTGATCTGGAAGCAATACCCCAGATACTCGCCAAACTCACGGCAAAGAGCGATCACCTCCGCGGAGGCGCCCGACGAAATGGCCCCAATCTCCGTGCAAGCGGAAAGCAAGGTAGCCGTCTTCTTCTTGATAACTTGCAGATAACAATTCTCGTCTAAAATACTCTCCTCGGCGGTCTCCAATTGCTTGATCTCACCTTCGGACAAGTCTCTGCCTAAATTAGAGATAATCCCGACAATCCGCAAATCGCCGGTTTGTATGGAACGGATCAAAGCGGTAGAAAGCACATAATCACCTACCAACACGGAAATACGGTTATCGAAGATAGCGTTCAATGAGGGAACGCCACGACGTTGCTTCGTCTCATCGATCACGTCATCGTGAATCAATGTAGCGGTATGCAAAAGCTCCAGCAAAACAGCGGAATTGATCGTGTTATCCGTAACCTGTCCACAGACCTTGGCGGTAAGGAGCACCAATAACGGACGCACATGCTTCCCGGTAGAATTCAGTATAACGTCGATAGCCGATTGTAACCGGGTCGTCTCGCTGCGTAGAGATGCCTCGAAATCCTTATTGAAACGTTCAAATTCAGCGGAAACCGGTTCTTCTATTTTCCTTCTTTCATCCATAATTCCATGCAAAGATTCGCAAAAGTAACAAAAACTATCGAGTAAGCGAGTTTTTTCGTACATTTACCCAGATTTTGTCCCACTAAAACGTGTTAAAAGTAATGAAGTTATTCCTTATAGATGCGTATGCGTTAATTTATCGCTCCTATTACGCCTTCATCAAGAATCCGCGTATCAACTCCAAGGGTGTGAATACCTCCGCCATTTTCGGTTTTATCAACAGTCTGGAGGATGTATTAAAACGTGAGAACCCGACTCATATAGCGGTGGCCTTTGACCCGAAGGGACCGACTTTCCGCCATGAGGCCTTCGAGCAATACAAGGCACAACGGGAAGAGACGCCGGAAGTGATCCGTCAATCCGTCCCTATCATTAAAGAAATCATAGAGGCTTACAATATTCCGATTCTGGAAGTACCCCGCTACGAGGCGGACGATGTGATCGGCACCGTGTCCAAACAGGCGGAGAAGGAAGGCTTCGAGGTGTACATGATGACGCCGGATAAAGATTACGGCCAATTGGTGTCCGAACATATATTTATGTATCGTCCGAAATTCGGAGGCGATTACGAGATCATGGGCGTGCCCGAGGTCTTAAACAAGTACGGCCTCACGAGTACGGAGCAAGTGATCGACTTGCTGGGACTGATGGGCGACGCTTCCGATAATATCCCCGGCTGTCCGGGTGTCGGCGAGAAGACCGCTCAAAAACTACTGACCGAATTCGGAAGTATCGAGAACCTGTTAGCGAACACTGATAAGTTGAAAGGCGCGCAAAAGAAGAAGGTAGAGGAGAACGCCGAGCAAATCCGTTTCTCCAAATTCTTGGCGACGATCAAGACGGATGTCCCTATCGAGTTCGATGCCGCCCGTTGCGTTCGTGAAAAGCCAAACGAAGAGCGCCTGACTGAGATTTACACAGAATTGGAATTTAGAACATTTATTAACAAACTAAGTTCTGAGCCGGTCAAAGCCGCTCCGAAAGGTCCCGTTCAAGGCGATTTGTTCGCGATTTTTACGCCCGAGAGTACGGAAGAGCCCAAAAAATCGATTCTCACGGACTTAAAGTCCACCCCCCATAACTATTATTTAACTGATACAGAGGAAAAACAAGCCGATTTAGCCCGCTTTTTATTGGGTCAAGAATTTTTCGCTTTTGACACGGAAACCGATGGCATCGATCCCTTGAAAGCCGGATTGGTCGGAATGTCGTTCGCCGTGAAAGAAAACGAGGCTTGGTATGTCCCTGTTCCCGCCAACTCAGTAGAGGCGGCGAAAGTAGTGGAACGCTTCTCCCCTGCCCTGCAAAATCCGAAATCATTAAAGATCGGGCAAAACATCAAATTCGATATTTTGGTACTTCGTAAATACAACGTGAAGGTAGCCGGTCCTCTGTTCGATACGATGATCGCCCATTACCTGCTGAATCCGGAATTGCGGCACGGAATGGATTACCTAGCGGAGACCTACCTCAAGTACCAGACCGTCCACATCGAGGAACTGATCGGCCCAAAAGGAAAGAACCAGTTATCGATGCGAAACGTACCCGTGGAGCAAATCGCCGAATACGCCGCCGAGGACGCGGACATCACGCTCAAGCTAAAGAATTATTTCGCACCCGAGTTAAAGAAGGAAGGACTGGAATCCCTCTTCACCACGATCGAGATGCCATTAATATATGTATTAGTGGAAATGGAGGCCACCGGCGTCACGCTAGACACGGTAGCGCTTAAGCAATCTTCGGGCGAACTTACCGCCTCCATGAACAAACTGGAGCAAGAGGTTTACGAGCTGGCCGGCACGGAGTTCAACATTAACTCCACGAAACAGGTCGGCGAAATCCTTTTCGACCGCTTGAAGCTGGACGAGAAAGCGAAGAAGACCAAAACAGGCGGTTACAGTACCAGCGAGGATGTATTGGAGAAACTTCGCAACAAGCATCCCATCATCGGCAAGCTTCTTGAATACCGCGGACTTAAAAAGTTATTAAGTACCTATATCGACGCTCTACCCGAGTTGATCAATCCGCAGACCGGAAAGATACATACCTCTTTCAACCAAGCGGTAACATCTACCGGACGCCTCAGCTCTACCAATCCGAACCTGCAAAACATTCCGGTACGGGACGATCTGGGCCGTGAGATCCGTAAGGCATTTATCCCGGACAATACGGATTGCCTCTTCTTCTCGGCCGACTACTCCCAGATCGAGCTTCGTATCATGGCCCACCTGAGCGGTGACCCGCATATGATCGAGGCTTTCCAAAGCGGAGCGGATATCCACGCCGCCACAGCCGCCAAGATCTACGGAATCCCGGTAGAAGAAGTAACCAGCGATATGCGCCGGAAGGCGAAAACCGCCAACTTCGGTATCATCTACGGCAT
>UMDD01049284.1_pt1 | contig 12457 bp, 9 predicted proteins | sample 1964401 | NCBI WGS metagenome assembly UMDD01 (sample SAMEA4835985, study PRJEB28245) | human gut metagenome | biome: gut microbiome; material: fecal sample | place: Denmark | collected 2008
GAACCCACCAGATCCGCGTGCATATGGCATATCTGGGACATCCGCTGGTGGGAGATTTTCTTTATAATCCGGCATACGGGGAAAATCAGATTGACCGTCGGGACGATGAAAATTCCGGGGAGAGACAGATTTTTCAGGGAAAGACTTTTTCCTGTGGAAAAGAGCAATATGATATTGGCCGTCAGGCACTGCATGCATGGAAACTTTCGTTTCCGCATCCCATGACCGGACAGCCGATGAACTTTATGGCACCGCTTCCGGAAGATATGCAGCGCCTGCTGAAATCTTAAATCCGCTGTGCACAGATATCCTGCAGGCAGCAGTGTTCGCAGTGCGGTGTGGTGCGGGCCGTGCAGATGTCACGTCCGTGCAGTACAAAACGGTGGCACAGATCGTTGCCTTCTTCCGGAGGAATGATCTTCCACAATTCCATTTCTACTTTCTTTGGATCTTTGATGTGATCCACCAATCCGATCCGGTTGCTCAGGCGGATGCAGTGCGTGTCCGTCACGATCGCCGGTTTTCCAAATACATCTCCCATAATCAGATTGGCACTTTTGCGTCCGACACCCGGCAATTTTAAAAGTGCATCAAAATCATCCGGTACGTTACCATCATAGACATCCCTCAGCATCCGCATGCAGGCACTGATATCTCTGGCTTTGCTTTTGCCGAGACCGCAGGGACGCACGATTTCTTCGATTTCTTCCACGGGTGCATCTGCCAGGGCATTGACATCCGGAAATTTTTCATACAATTTCGGTACGATCATGTTTACGCGGGCATCGGTACACTGTGCGGCCAGACGGACACTGACAAGAAGCTTCCAGGCTTCGTTGTAATCCAGACTGCAGGCGGCATCCGGGTACGCCTGTTTCAGACGGTGGATGACTTCCAACGCCAGTTCTTTTTTATTTTTCGTATGCATATTCCCAGTCCTCTCTTTTCGTATTTGCTTTATTTTACAATATTTTCTCCGAATAATAAATGATAATTTCTGGGGATTCTTCAGACATGTTCATAAGAACGTGTTATAATTACATCAAATGATTGTGAAATTCTTTTTTCAGGAATGTGTCCGGGTATTGTTTCGACCGTTCCTGGGGCTGTCTGTTTGCAGTAAACACCGATCGAGCTTTTTAGTCTGCCTAAGAGGAAACCTTCGAAACGTTTATTGCGCCCACTCTCATTTGTCTTGATATATACAACCGTTTATATATTTTACACTGTGACTGCGCAAATGGAACCGTGGGCGCGCTTATTCGAAAATTCCCTCTAAGGCAGACACAAAATCACTCAGACGGTGTTTACTGCAAACAGACAGCCCCAGGAAACTATTGAACGTACAACAAATTATCAAGAAGAAAGAAGTGGCAGCCATGGGAAAAGTTTTGCAATATGAGCAGGAGGTAAAGTGATGAAAAATGCAAAGATTAACAAAGTTGTAAAGTGGTGTTTGATATTGGCTGCTGTGGTTATGACCGGGAGCTTTTGCTTTCATTCAGACATAATATATGGCGAGGTGAAGGGGGATTCCATAAAGAATATTACAGGGTTTATGCAGGATCCCAAAAAGAATTACAATACAAAAAACAAGGTTAAAATCGGTAAAGTGAATATTACCAATTTTAAAAACAGGTATACAACAGAAGCAGAAAGAGAAAAATATGACGGCAACAGCAATTATGTTGCAGAAAATGAAGAAAAATGTCTTGGAGCGATTTTGGATAGTCGTATTATATACGCGGATGAATATTTAACATCTGATAAAGCGGATGCTTATATTCTAAAGAATGTAAAAAAGTATGATAAAAGCAAGATGCAGTTTGAAGCAAGCTCAAATTCGTTTACACAGGCAATTGATACCCGTTGGAATAAAGTTTCAAAAGCAAGTGGATATGAAATCCGGATAAAACAGTGTTACAATGGAAACTGGACGGACTGGACATACCGAAGAACATCTGCAAATCATGTAAAACTTTATGGCCTGGATGGTGGAAGAAAACTTGCAAATAATGCATATAAATTAGATGGTGAGAAAAAAATTCCAACAGCTATATACAATGGAGCGGTAAGTCTTCATAAGCAAAAATTTAATTTTACGGATAAGTGGATTGATATTTCATTGTCAACTGGTTGTTCTTATAAAGTACAGGTTCGGGCATATAAAGTTGTAAAAGGAAAGTATTATTATGGTCCGTGGTCTAATACAAAAACCGCAAATAAACTTTCCAGAACACCATACACGCTTATTGATAAAAACGGAAGCCTGATCACTGCAACTTATTCTATGAATACATTGGTTTGTGAATTTAATTACGATTACAGAATCAGCCAGGATGTGACCAAAAAAAATCCATTTGCAACTCAGCCGGATGGGTTTGAAGTGCAGACAGCAGATAATTCCGCTTTTAAAAATGCGAAATCAGAGATGTATCCAACGACCGATACTACTTTGATACTGAATGAGATTCCATCTGGCAGTTATGTTCGCGTAAGAACCTATAAAAACGCATCTTCCCAGAAAATTGTAGGAGGGTGGAGCAAAACAGTTATAGCAAAATAATTTAGTTTTTAACATACATAATGAGAAAGCTGCGGTGCGAAACCGTAGCTTTCTTTTTTAGTTGCGGACTGCCGGAAAAAAAGGTAAGATAATACGCATGACAATAAGTTGGTGATTTTGAAACTTTTTTCCGGGCCTGCCGCCTCTCACATGGTCGGATCTGCGATTAACGTTCAATAGTTTCTGCGGGCAGTCTGTCTGTAAGGACACCGTCTGAGTGATTTCGTGTGTGCCTTAGAGGGAGGCTTCGAATAAGCGCGCCCACGGTTCAATTTGCGCAGTCACAGAATAAAATATTTAAACTGTTGTATATATCAAGACAAATGAGAGTGGGCGCAATAAACGTTTCGAAGGTTCCCTCTTAGGCAGACTAGAAATCGCGAACGGAGTCCTTACAGACAGACTGCCCGCAGAAACGGTTGAAACAACACCCAGACAAAAAACGAAAGAAGGAGAGAATATTATGGAGCGTATACATGCAGTTACCTTTGCACCATTTTGTGCAAGAGGTACCTTTGAAAAAGAAGAAACCAGACAGAGTCTGAAACTGATGAAAGAAAAGACGGGAGCAAACTATGTGATTTTTGCACCGAACGGTGTGCAGAAGACAGCATTTTCCGAGAACATTGATTACCGGACCAAGCGGAATGTATCGGATGAGGAGCTGACTGCCATGATTGCTTACGCAAAACAGCTTGGCCTTAAGGTGGCGTTAAAGCCAACGGCAAACTGTGAGGACGGAACATGGCGTGCACATATCAATTTCTTTGATGAAGATGTCGTGTGTGAACCGAAGTGGAGCAATTGGTTCGCCTCTTACCGGGCATTTCAGGAACACTATGCCAGACTTGCGCAGCAGTGCGGAGTGGATCTGTTTATTGCAGGCTGCGAGATGGTGCAGACCGAGCGCCGCGAAGCGGAATGGCGGGAAGTGATTGCGGCAATCCGCCGGAAGTATGATGGACTGGTTTCCTACAATACGGATAAGTACCAGGAACACAATGTGAAATGGTGGGATGCGGTAGATGTGATTTCATCCAGCGGGTATTATCCGATTGACGATTGGGACAATCAGCTGGATCGTATTGAACAGGTGGTAAAGAAGTTTGACAAGCCGTTTTTCTTTGCGGAAGCCGGCTGTATGTCTGTGAAAGGTTCCAATCAGGTGCCGAATGACTGGGGCGTGCGTGGGGACTATGATGAAAAAGGACAGGCAGACTGGTTTCAGGCGATGTTTGATGCCTGCGAAAAGAGAGACTGGGTAGGCGGATTTGGCATCTGGGAATGGGCTGCATGGCATGGAGACGGCAGAAATCCTGTCAAAAGAGGGGATTATGAAGTTTACGGGAAAGCGGCAGCAGACATCATCTATCGGAAATTTTCACAAGTTTCAGAATGAAAATTTAGCTTAAATTCAGACTAAAAACATATTTACACAAACTTAAATTATGGTATACTTAAATAAAAAGCTGAATAGAAGGGGGACCTGAAATGAGTTATATGGATACATACAAGAAATGGTGCACAGACAATTATTTTGATGAGGATACCAAAAAAGAACTGCTGGCACTACAAGGAAATGATGCAGAGATCGAGGATCGTTTTTACCGTCAGCTGGAGTTTGGTACTGGTGGTCTGCGCGGGGTAATCGGCGCAGGAACAAACCGTATGAATATTTATACGGTTCGTCAGGCAACCCAGGGACTGGCAAACTATATCATTTCGCAGAACGGACAGGACAAGGGAGTTGCGATCGCTTATGATTCCCGTATCATGTCCCCGGAGTTTTCCGATGAGGCAGCACTCTGCCTGAATGCAAATGGTATCAAAACCTACCGTTTTGAATCCCTGCGTCCGACACCGGAACTGTCATTTTCCGTCCGTGAACTTGGATGTATTGCAGGTATCGTGATTACGGCAAGCCATAATCCGCGTGAGTACAACGGATACAAAGTATACTGGGAGGATGGCGCACAGATTACTCCGCCACACGATAAAAATATTCTTGCAGAAGTGGCAAAAGTCACTGATTTTTCACAGGTGAAGACTATGATGAAATCTGAGGCCGAAGCTGCAGGACTTTATCATACCATCGGAAAAGAAATGGATGACCGTTATATGGAAGAACTGAAAAAACAGTCGATCCACCCGGAAATCATCAAAGCGATGGCAAAAGATATCAAGATCGTTTACACTCCGTTACATGGAACAGGAAATCTCCCGGTACGCCGTGTATTAAAAGAACTGGGATTTGAAAATGTCTATGTAGTAAAAGAGCAGGAACTTCCGGATGGAAATTTCCCGACCGTTTCCTATCCGAATCCAGAGTCGCCAAAGGCATTTGAGCTTGCACTGAAACTGGCAAAAGAAGTAGATGCGGATATCGTTCTGGCAACCGATCCGGATGCCGATCGTCTGGGTGTTTATGCAAAGGATACCAAGACAGGAGAGTATGTAAGTTTCACTGGAAATATGTCCGGTATGCTGATTGCAGAGTACATTCTGCGTGAGAGAAAAGCAACCGGAACACTCCCGGCAAACGGTGCACTAGTTGAGACTATCGTAACCACCGACATGGCAAAGGCAATCGCAAAAGCTTACGGAGTAAAACTGATCGAGGTACTGACCGGATTTAAGTATATCGGTGAGCAGATCAAATTTTTTGAGCAGCAGAACAGTTATGAGTACGTCTTTGGACTGGAAGAAAGCTACGGATGTCTGGCAGGTACTTATGCAAGAGATAAGGATGCCTGTGTGGCAGTCATGATGCTCTGCGAAGTGGCAGCATGGTGCAAATCCAACGGAATCACCCTCTGGGATGCCATGGTTTCCCTGTATGAGACTTACGGTTATTACAAAGAAGGTCTTGAGACTATGACCTTAAAGGGTATGGACGGAGCAGAAAAGATTCAGAGCATGATGAACGAGATGCGGAACAATCCGCCGAAAAAGATCGGTGCATGGGATGTTTTAGCACTTCGTGATTACAAGAAAGATACAAGAACAGATATGACAAGCGGAGAAGTTACACCAACCGGACTTCCGGAAAGCAACGTTCTTTATTATGAACTGAGCAACAATGCATGGTGCTGTGTACGTCCATCCGGAACAGAGCCAAAGATCAAAATCTATTTTGGTGTTGTCGGAACGGATATCAAAGATTCCGAAAAGAAATTGGATGAGCTGCGCAACGCAATGCTTACATACGCAGGAGAATAAAATTTATGGATGATCAGAAGAATATAAAACCGGATTTTTCCAAAGCAGGAGAAGACAGCATCCTCTATAAAAAAGAGGAGCCGAAGACAGAAAGAGAAAAGTTAAAGGAACTGCATGGAAAAGATAAAATATGGTATCTGGTTCATTACTATGGATTGCAGACCATGGTCGCACTTGCCATTATAGGAACCATCAGCTTTCTGATCATCCATTATATTACGCAAAAGGATACCGCACTGGAAATTATGGCAGTAAATGCCATACAGTCTGCTGACAATCCGGCTGGGGATTCCGGTTATTATAATGATTTCCTAAAAGAAAACGGACTGGATCCGGATAAAAGCGAAGTGCTTGTCAGCAGTAATCTGGGAGCCTCGGCAAATGAGAACGACGGGGCATCCGCAGAGAGCATTCAGATGATTCAGAGCCTCTTTATGACACAGTCCGTGGATGTGTTTTTTTCCGACTATGATTTCTTTTATTCACTGGGAGAATTCGATTATTTTACGGATATACGGGAATGTTTTCCGGAAGAGGTACTGGAAAAATACAAAGATGATATTGTGTATGTGAAAAGTACGGAGACAGGGAAAAAATATCCGATTGGCATAAAACTAAAAGGCAATGCGTGGGTGGAAAAAACCGGCTGGTATCCGGATACCTGTGTGGTAGGTCTGGCAGCAGGTTTAAAAAACAAGGATCTGGCAGTGAAATTTATAGAAGAAAACATACTGGAGGATTAACATGAGTATCGTATTTGATGAAAATCTGGATCTGTTTTGCCTGGAGACAGCGAATACCAGCTATATCATAGGTCTTGCAGACCACCGGACCTTTGTAGGTCATGTATATTACGGCAAGCGTGTGCGCGGACAGGATCTGCGCTACCTGCTCCGTACCGGAGAGGCACCGTTTGTTCCATCGGAGAATGAAAGAGAGCGCTGTTCTTTTTATGATACGTTTCCATCGGAGTATTCCGGAAACGGAGTGGGAGATTATCGGGAAAGCAGCATTGCTGTGCGCACACAGGACGGACAGCATGCGGTTATGCCGACCTATGTCTCTTATGAAATTACAGATCAGAAACCAGAACTTCCGGGACTGCCGTCTGCTTTTGACCGGGAGAATACCGCACAGACACTGATTCTTCATTGCAGGGATGAAGTGTTACAGCTGGATGTGGATCTGTATTATACCGTGTTTGAAGAAAATGATATGATTACAAGAAGCGTGCGTATCTGTAATCACAGCAAAGAGGCTGTTTATCTTACAAAAGCATATTCGGCATGCATGGATATGGATGATGATGCCTATGAGATGCTGACACTTCACGGTTCTTGGGCGAGAGAGCGCCAGATGGATCGCCGTCCGCTGGGATATGGAAAGACCAGCGTGGGAAGTATCCGCGGGGAGTCTTCCCATCAGGAACACCCGTTTATGGCATGGATGAAATCATCCACTACACAGACCGCCGGCGAAGTATATGCCATGCATTTTATTTATTCCGGTAATTTTATTGCGCAGCTGGAAAAGAGCCAGTTTGACAGCATCCGCGCAGTCATGGGAATTCATCCGGCAGATTTTTCCTGGAAACTGGAAAGAGAAGAAGTCTTTTATACACCGGAAGTGGCACTTACCTTCTCCGCAGAGGGACTTGGAAAAATGACGAGAAATTTCCATGATTTCTATCGTCAGCATCTGATCCGCAGCAAATACCGCAATCAGAAACGCCCGATCCTGATCAACAACTGGGAAGCAACCTACTTTGATTTCAATACTGAAAAACTTTTGGATATTGCAAAACTTGCCTCCCAGTACGGCATTGAGATGCTGGTTATGGATGATGGCTGGTTTGGACACCGCAACGATGACAGTACAAGTCTTGGGGACTGGTTTGTGAATGAAAAGAAACTGCCGGGCGGATTGAACTATCTGGTAGATGAAGTGAATAAACTTGGCATGAAATTCGGTATCTGGATGGAGCCGGAAATGATTTCCCCGGATTCGGAATTGTACAAAGAGCATCCGGACTGGGCGATTGCTGTCAAAGGACGCACCGGAACGCTTTCGAGAAATCAGTATGTCCTTGATTTCAGCAGAAAAGATGTGAGGGACTGCATCTATGAAAAGATCCGTGCAATTTTAAGCAGTGCCAATATCGAATATGTGAAGTGGGATATGAACCGTCAGCTTACCGATCTGGGAAGCCTTGCGCTTCCGGCAGACCGCCAGGGGGAGTTAAGCCACCGTTATGTGCTTGGTGTGTATGAGATGCAGGAACGCCTGACCCGTGATTTCCCGGATCTTCTTCTGGAGAACTGTTCTGGTGGTGGAGCACGTTTTGATCCGGGTATGCTTTATTACAGCCCACAGATCTGGTGCTCGGATGATACGGATGCAATCGAGAGACTTGGCATTCAGGAAGGTACGGCACTGATTTATCCACTGTCCGCAATGGGAGCACACGTTTCGGACTGCCCGAACCATACCGTGGGCAGAAATACCCCGTTTAAGACAAGAGGGGAAGTTGCCCTGGCAGGAACCTTTGGTTATGAGTTGGATATCACAAAGATTGCAAAGGAAGAGCAGGAACAGATTCCACAGCAGACAGCTATGTATCACAAGTATAATGATCTGGTAAGGGAGGGGGATTATTACCGTATCGCTTCTTACCGGGAAAATCATTTCTACGATTGTTATATGGTAGTATCCAAAGATAAAAAAGAGGCACTAGTTACTTTCGTGACCGTACACGCACGCCCGAATTGCCACAGTTTAAAAGTACGCCTGCAGGGACTGAATCCGAATCTGGATTATCGTCTGGAAGGTGAGATGGAGAACGAATGCGTATACGGCGGAGATCTGCTTATGAATGCCGGTATTCTGGTTCCTTCCGAGCAGGGAGATTACAGAAGTTATCTGTACCATTTTGTGGCAGATTAATTGACAGAGGAAGAAAAAGAATGTAAAATCAACTTAAATTATCCAGTTTATATAGTTAAATAAGTAAATTAGTATGAAAATATCGAGGGAATTATGGCAAAAGCAGTGAAACTTGCAGATATCGCCGAACAGGTTGGTGTCAGCACGGTAACCGTTTCCAAAGCCTTGTCGGGACAAAAAGGCGTCAGTGAAGAGATGCGGGAGAAAATAAAGAACCTTGCAGAAGAGCTTGGTTACCGCAGTCCTTCGGAGACAAAACGGCAGTCTGCGGAAAAACAATATAATATCGGTGTATTAATTCAGGAAGTTTATCTGGACAAATACAATTCTTTTTACTGGAGAATGTATCAGGAAGTGAATAAAAAGGCAGTTTCCCGTGGGTGTTTTACGCTGCTCGAAAGTATTTCAAGGGAGAGTGTGCTGGAAAACCAGATGCCGCTTCTGCTTCAGGAAAAAAAGGTGGATGGTCTGATTATTCTCGGAGATATGACAAAGCCGTACATTGAACAGATTGAAAAAGAGGGCGGCGTGCCGGTGGTCTGTCTGGATTTTTATAACGATGCCGTTGGTCTGGACACAGTTATTTCCAATAGTTTTTACGGCACCTATGCACTGACGAATTATCTTTTTTCCATGGGGCACACAAAAATTGCCTATGTAGGAACGGTTGGCATGACAAACAGTATTACAGACCGATATCTTGGTTACCGCAAGTCTATGATGGAACACAGAGTGGATGTGCCAAAAGATTATGTGATTGATGACCGGGATACAAAAACCGGGCGTATGGATCTGGAAAAATATTACAGATTTCCAAAAGATATGCCGACCGCGTTTGTCTGTAACTGTGATCTTGCGGCATCCTACCTGATTCGTAAACTGGAAGGTGCCGGCTACAGGGTTCCGGAGGATATCTCTGTTGTCGGATTTGATAATTTCCTGTATCCGGGATTATGTGATGTCGGAGTTACTACGTATGAAGTGGATATTTCGGAGATGGCGCGGAGAGCCGTTCACAAAATTGTCCGCAAAATTGCAAATGAAAACTACACGGCGGGCGTGTTCATTGTAGATGGACATGTGGTATTTAAAGATAGTGTAGCTCGGATATAGAAACCGGGGCATCCTGCTTAAACGCAAGCGGGGTTGCCCCGGTTTCCCGTTTAAACAGATTGATAAAATGATTGGTATTATGAATTCCTACCTTGCTTCCGATTTCGTGTATGGTGTCGTTGGTAGTCAGAAGCAGTTTTTTAGCCTCTTCAATCCGCTTATGGTTTAAGTACTGGACAGGAGAAGCCCCATAGTATTTAGAAAACTCGCGGCAGATCCGGTATTTGCTGACGGAATACGTATTTTCCAGTTCGTCCAGTGAATAATTTTCTCCGTATTGTGTGTCAAATAAATGATGAATTTCCCACAGATAATCCGGGATCGTATCCCGGCGTGTGGCAGGATGGCCGGAATAGACAGCCATTTCCGTAAGAATATTGGTGATCCACATGGAGATCCGGCAGACGGACAGAGGATCATTAAAAGTGTCTTTCTGCAGATTCTGTAAATGCTCCATCGTATGGAACAGAGTAAACATAGAAGAACTCTCTGTCGGATAGGCAAGAGGTGATGGGAGCAGTGTGTGAAACTGCAGGAGGGCGAGACCGGAAATATACATATGGAAATAGTGGCAGCGGCCTTTTAAGATTTCGATCGTGAGGGGACCGGAAATCGGAAGAAGCGCTGCGTGCCGGTCTGCCAGCCGACACGTATGATGTTCATCCGTTACAGAAAGAGTGCCTTCATATACATAGAAAAAATGATAAGGCGCGTTGATACGGAATGTCATGGAACAATTGTTCGGAAAGGAACAGATGCCTTTTCCGAGCAGATGAATAAAGCCGTCATCCGCTGGTGCGGACAGCGGAAAAGCCGTAAAGTTTTTCATGTTGTCAGATAATACATGCTTTGGCACCGTTCCTGTAATCCCATGATGCTGTAATTGTTCCATAAAATCATCCTCTTTCAATCATAACCAGTTTTTTAATTAAGTATAATTGGGTGAAAAGTAAAAAGCAAGAATTTAAAACGAAATATAACTTAAAATTACTTTTTAGACAAAAATATATAGGTATAATACACAAAAGTACAAGCGCAAAATTGTGCATTATAGGGAATGTGTTTGAAAACGCAATATGGTATGATTAAAAGCAATAAAGAGTGATGATTAAATTAACAAAAAATGTATACTTAAATTAACTTAATAATTCACATGTTTAAGGAGGAGAACAACATGAAATTTAAAAAGTTTATGGCACTTGGTCTTGTAGCTGCAATGACCGCAACATTATTCGCAGGATGCGGTTCTAAGGGAAATGATTCTGCTGATACCACACAGAAATCAGACAGCGCTTCCGCAGATGGTCTTGTAAGCTATTCAGACATTGTATTGGGAGAAACAGGAAAAGACTTAAGCGCAACAATTACAATGTTCAACCACAGAACAGATATGGATACCGATGATTACGGCGGAAAGAACTGGAAATCTTATCTGGAAGACTTCAACAAAGAGTATCCGAATATCAAGGTTGAAATCACTACAGATACAAACTATGCCGATGATGCACTGACACATTTACAGTCCGGACAGTACGAAACCATTACCATGATTCCGGCAGTAGATAAGGCAGACCTCAGTACATATTATATGTCATACGGTACACTTGATGAGATGAGCCAGCAGATCAACTACGCAAACACATGGCTCTATGGAAATGATGTATACGGTGTTCCTTCCACAGCAACGACACAGGGTATCGTTTACAACAAGAAAGTGTTTGAGGATGCCGGTGTGACCGATGTTCCAAAGACTCCGGACGAGTTCATTGATGCATTAAAGAAGATCAAGGACAAGACGGATGCAATTCCGCTTTACACAAACTATGCAGCAGGCTGGACAATGGGTGCATGGGATGCTTATATCGGAAACAATGCAACTGGTGACAATACATATTTCAACCAGAAACTCCTTCATACAAAGGATCCATTCAAGGATTATGGCGATGGCACACATCCATATGCAGTATACAAGATCCTTTACGATGCAGTTGCTGGCGGACTTACCGAGGATGACTATTCTACAACTGACTGGGAAGGCTCTAAGAGCATGTTAAACAACGGACAGATCGGATGTATGGTACTTGGATCATGGGCTTACCCACAGATGGAAGCAGCCGGTGAGAACGCAGATGACATCGGATATATGCCATTCCCGATTTCTGTAAACGGTGAGCAGTATGCATCAGCCGGAGCAGATTACTCTTATGGTATCAACGTAAACGCTTCTGATGATGAGAAACAGGCAGCTTTAATCTTTGTTAAGTGGATGACTGAAAAGTCTGGATTTTCTTACAACGAGGATGGACTTCCGGTTGCAAAGTCATCTTCTGATACAAAGCTTGATTTCTCTGGTGTGACATTCCTTGAGGATGAACCGGCTGTAGAAGGCGAAGAGGATCTTTTAAATGCATTAAATGCTGATTCAGAACTGAACATTAACAACGGCGGTAATGATAAGATTCAGGCAATCATTGAGCATGCAGCAAATGGCGATGAGAGCTTTGATGATATTATGAACGAGTGGAACCAGAAATGGACAGATGCTCAGGAATCTGAGGGCGTAGAAATTACAGAGTAGTTCCACGCTGCATAAAGGTACATCATCCAGTTGCCGGG
>UMDD01050032.1_pt1 | contig 12374 bp, 8 predicted proteins | sample 1964401 | NCBI WGS metagenome assembly UMDD01 (sample SAMEA4835985, study PRJEB28245) | human gut metagenome | biome: gut microbiome; material: fecal sample | place: Denmark | collected 2008
GATAAATATTTGTTTTGACCGCACCATGCACCAGCACGACCTAAGACATCTGCCATTTTGTCCATAATTATTTCCTCCCTTAATTAATTTTGACATGATTATCATAACGTGACATTTTTCTTTGTTAAAGGCTTACATTGGTTTTTGTTTTTTATTTACAACATTCTTTTTAACTTTTCAAAATGATGTAATTTATTTACATGTCTATACATAAAAAATCATTTGCAGCTGCAAATGATTTTTGTGTCATTTCCGCAAGTAGTCAAAAAAATACGGAAGGTATTTATTTTATTAAGTAAATGACAATCTTTATTTTATATATAGGATAGAAATTGTATACCTTTTTAAAATATTTAGAGAGTTATTTTCATTAATTTCTCCCAATTAAATAAAGAATGTAATTTATTTACAAAAAAAGATGACTTGCATCACCTTTTTTTATCTATATTATTAAAAGATAATATTTCTTATATGATTTAGTCTAAAATTGGGAAGTTACGATTTAATCGTTAAAGGGATATAACAACATTATCTTTTAATAGCAAAATTATTTATCTAATTGATAGAATGAATCAACGCCACCATATAAGCTTTGTTTTCCTAATTCATCTTCAATTCTTAATAATTGATTGTATTTAGCAATACGGTCTGTTCTTGATGCAGAACCAGTTTTAATTTGTCCAGCATTTGTAGCTACAGCAATATCAGCAATTGTTGTATCTTCTGTTTCACCAGATCTATGAGAAACAACAGCAGTATAGTTTGCTTTTTGAGCCATTTGAATAGCTTCTAGTGTTTCAGTTAAAGTACCAATTTGGTTAACTTTAATTAAGATAGAGTTTGCAGTTTTCTTAGCAATACCTTCTTGTAAACGTTTTGTATTTGTTACAAAGAAGTCATCTCCTACTAATTGTACTTTTTTACCTAATTTTTCAGTTAAATATTTCCATCCTTCCCAGTCATCTTGATCAAGACCATCTTCGATAGAAATAATTGGATATTTTTCAACAAGTTCACCGTAGAAATCAACTAACTCTTTTGAAGTAAATGTTCTATTTCCTTCACCCGGTAAAACATATTTACCATCTTTATAAAATTCTGAACTAGCAACGTCCATTGCAAGTTTAACATCTACACCTGGTTTATAACCTGCTTTTTCAATAGCTTCAATAACTGTTTGAATAGCTTCTTCATTTGATTTTAAGTTAGGAGCAAATCCACCTTCGTCACCTACAGCAGTATTTAATCCTTTATCATGTAATACAGCTTTTAAATTATGGAATACTTCAGCACCCATGCGAATTGCTTCTTTAAATGTAGGAGCTGAAACTGGCATAATCATAAATTCTTGGAAATCAATATTGTTATCAGCATGTGCCCCACCATTGATAATATTCATCATTGGTGTAGGAATAACATGAGCATTAGCTCCACCAATATAACGATATAATGGCATACCTAATGAATCAGCGGCACATTTAGCAACGGCAAGAGAAACACCTAAGATAGCATTTGCTCCAAGTTTTCCTTTATTATCTGTACCATCTAAATCAATCATTGCTTGATCAATTTCTCTTTGAGCAAAAACGTCATACCCTAATAATTCAGGAGCAATCACTTCATTTACATTTTTAACAGCTTGTAAAACACCTTTACCTAAATAACGTGATTTATCTCCATCTCTTAATTCAACGGCTTCATAAATTCCTGTAGAAGCGCCACTTGGTACGATTGCTCTACCAAAAGCTCCACATTCACTTCTAACTTCAACTTCAACAGTTGGATTTCCACGAGAGTCTAATACTTCGCGTGCTTTAATACTTTGAATTAAATCCATTTTAATACTTCCTTCTTTCATTTTTTTGTTTGTGTTTGTGATTTTTGTTTGTGATTTGGTATCAATAAAAAATGATTTATTAACACGAAGTTAGTCGTAACTAACTACCTATAAGTTAGCATATACTAACCTTATGTGTCAACCTTTTTTATCTTCTTTTTTTTTACTACAAATAACATTTTGTCCTTTTTTTTAAGAAATATTCTTTGATAGATACAAAAAAATTCCTTTTTTCATTTATTTATCTTTCTTGTTTCATTGACTTTCTTTAATCGACACTTTATAATTTGTTCAGGTGAATTCCTTCACCTGAAGGAAGAAATTTATGTAGTTTTTACGTTATTTCTTTTTTAATGTTTGTGATCATTAATGTGATGAAAGGAGAAAATAAAAAATGATTTATTCACATGAAGTTGAAGAAATGTGCACTGTAAATCGTGGTGCATCACACGGATGTGCTCCTATTCCTGAAGAAGGTAAATGGGTATATTCAAAAGAAATCAAAGATATTTCTGGTTTAACACATGGTATTGGTTGGTGTGCTCCACAACAAGGTGCATGTAAACTTACTTTAAATGTTAAAGAAGGTATCATTGAAGAAGCATTAATCGAAACTGTTGGATGCTCAGGTATGACTCACTCTGCTGCTATGGCTAGTGAAGCATTAGTTGGTAAAACTTTATTAGAAGGTTTAAATACTGACTTAGTTTGTGATGCTATTAACACAGCTATGAGAGAATTATTCTTACAAATCGTTTATGGACGTACTCAATCAGCATTCTCTGAAGGTGGATTACCTGTAGGTGCTGGTCTTGAAGACTTAGGTAAAGGTTTAAGATCAATGGTAGGTACATCATACTCTACTAAATTAAAAGGACCTCGTTACTTAGAATTAACTGAAGGTTACATTACTCGTATCGCTTTAGATACAAATGATGAAATTATCGGTTACGAATTCGTTAACTTAGGTAGAATGATGGAAATGATTAAAGATGGAAAAGATGCTAATGAAGCTTTAGAAGCTGCTAAAGGTAACTACGGTAGATTCAACGATGCTGCTAAATACATCGATCCAAGAAAAGAATAATAGGAGGATACGAAAAAATGGCATTATTTGAAAGTTATGAAAGAAGAATTGATCAAATTAACGCTGCATTAGCTAAATATGATATCAAATCAATCGAAGAAGCAAAAGCTATTTGTGATGAAAAAGGTATCAACGTTTATGATATCGTAAAATCTACACAACCAATTTGTTTCGAAAACGCTTGTTGGGCATATACAGTTGGTGCTGCTATGGCAATTAAAAATGGTGATACTAAAGCAGAAGATGCTGCTAAAACAATCGGTGTTGGATTACAATCATTCTGTATTCCAGGATCTGTTGCTGATGATCGTAAAGTAGGTTTAGGTCATGGTAACTTAGGAGCAATGTTATTAAACGAAAACACTCAATGTTTCGCTTTCTTAGCTGGACATGAATCTTTCGCTGCTGCTGAAGGTGCAATCAAAATTGCTGAAAAAGCTAACAAAGTAAGAAAAAATCCATTAAGAGTTATCTTAAACGGTTTAGGAAAAGATGCTGCTAAAATCATCTCAAGAATCAATGGTTTCACTTATGTAGAAACTCAATTCGATTATTTCACTGGAGAAGTTAAAGAAGTATCTAGAACTGCTTATAGTGATGGTCCACGTGCTAAAGTTAACTGCTATGGTGCAGATGACGTACGTGAAGGTGTTGCTATCATGCATAAAGAAGGTGTAGATGTATCAATCACTGGTAACTCTACTAACCCTACTCGTTTCCAACATCCTGTTGCTGGAACATACAAAAAAGAATGTATTGAACAAGGTAAAAAATACTTCTCAGTTGCATCTGGTGGTGGAACTGGACGTACTTTACATCCTGATAACATGGCTGCTGGTCCTGCTTCTTATGGTATGACTGATACTATGGGACGTATGCACAGTGATGCTCAATTTGCTGGTTCTTCATCAGTTCCTGCTCACGTAGAAATGATGGGATTAATCGGTATGGGTAACAACCCAATGGTTGGAGCTACTGTAGCTGTTGCTGTTGCTATCGAAGAAGCTTGTAAATAATTAGGATTTTCCTAAAAAGAGCTAAAAAGTCTTGATTTTATCAAGACTTTTTTAATTTTTAACCATCTTAATTTTTTATGAATTTTCGATAAAAAACTGTTAGAACTTTATGAAACTCCTAAAGATTTTCTCGGTTACTAACATATTACTAACACGTTACTAACACAGCTTTTAACAAATGACTAACATACTACTAACAAATCAAAATGTAAAATAAGTCCTATTTATCTATGTTTTTTCAACCTTCCTATAAGTCGGTTGGAGCGCTGTGGGAGCTTTTTAGATTTTGTTGGTTGTTTTCAGTTACTAACATATTACTAACAAATCAAATTTTGAACTCTCCTTTTACATAGCTTGATTGAAACAATCTTGACTATGTAGAAAGGAGATTTTTTTATGCGTAAAAGCAAAGTAATTGCGATTACCAATCAGAAAGGAGGTGTAGGCAAAACTGTTACCTCTGTTTCCTTGGGTGCTTGTCTTGCAAGAGATAAAAAGAAAGTCCTCATTGTTGATTTTGATCCACAAGGAAGCTTGACAAAAGGTTTAGGTTATCGTGACTCTAGTTCCTACCCTTACAGTATCAAGGATGTCTTATTTAATGAAATAAATGAAACTTCAATGAACTATAAGGACGCCGTCATTCATACAGATGAAAGTTTTGATTTATTACCTGCAAATATTTCTCTTTCAGGTGCTGATATCCAACTTTCAAATGTCATGAGCCGTGAAACAATCTTTAAAAGAGTCATTGATACACTCAAAGATGATTACGATTATGTTTTGATTGACAGCAATCCTGCTTTAAATCTATTTACTATCAATGGTTTGGTTGCTGCTGACAGTGTCATTATTCCAGTTCAGGCTGAACCATATGCCTGTGATGGTTTAAATGACCTACTTCATACGATTGCAACTGCAAAAAAACAAATCAATCCAGATTTAAAGATTGATGGAATACTCATTACAATGACAGATGCAAGAACAAATTTATCAAAGCATATTGCTAATGAAGTTCGTGAAAATTATGGACAGCACATCAGAGTATTCAAAACTGAAATACCTCGTGTCGTTAAAACAAGTGAAGCATCATTAAGCGGTCAAAGTCCCGTCAAGTATGCTCCTAATAGCGAATCTACCCTCGCCTATCAACGTTTAGCAAAGGAGGTCGAACAAATTGACAAAACCATTGCCAAAAATAAACACGAGTTCTCTCGATGATCTTTTTACCACAGAAGAACAGCGTCAAGAAGCAAAGCTTGAAAAAATCGTCAAGATACCAATTGATGAGATTTCAGATTTCAAAAAACATCCATTCAATGTTAGATTAGATGAAGAAATGGAATCATTAATAAAAAGTGTTGAAGAAAATGGTATTTTAGTTCCAGTTCTTGTCCGTCCAAGTAAAAAAGGTAATGGTTATGAAATGGTATCCGGACACAGACGAAAGTTTGCCATGAAAAAAAGCGGAGCAACTGAAATTGATGCAATTGTCCGTGACCTCGATGATGACCAAGCAACAATCATTATGGTCGATTCCAATATTCAAAGGGAGAATATTCTACCTTCTGAAAGAGGATTTGCCTATAAGATGAAACTAGATGCTATGAAACATCAAGGTAAGCGTGTAGATTTAACTTCGTCCCAAGTTGGGACAAAGTCATCTAGAGCTGACGCTCAACTAGCCGAAGAAGAAGGTAAAAGTAGAAATCAAATACAGAGATATATCAGACTCACTTATCTTGTTAAACCATTGAGAGATATGGTCGATGGAATAAGTGAAGACGGGTTCAAGATAGCATTGAATCCAGCATATGAATTATCATTTTTAAAAGTAGATGAACAAAATGAGTTGGTTCAATGTATTCAAGATACACAAGCAACCCCATCTTTGGCACAAGCTCAGGAACTTAAACGATTAAGTCAAAAGAGTGAACTAGATGAAGATAAAATGATGGACATGCTAATGGACATTAAACCAAATCAAAAGGAAAAACTCAGTCTCAAGATGGAGGAAATCAATAAATACTTTCCAAAATCTTATACACCGCTGCAAAAGAAAGATATTATCATAAAATTGCTAGGTGATTGGGCAAAAAGAAAAGATAAATCAATGGAAAGATAATAAATGTACGAAATTATTATTTGTACATGTGACTTTTTTAAACTATACGTTGCTTTGAAAATGTCATGAAAAACTCCATGATTTACCGTACACTTGGGGAATGTACGCTCTTTGCGTCCAAAAACGTGACTGTGTTTTCCCCCTAAAACCCCCTTTCCTACTTACCGGAAAGAATGTTTATCATGAGTAGAAGTATAAAGAATAAGTTATAATTGTTATTTATATTAAAATATATAAAGCATCATACATTCGTTATTTAAAACTAATAGAAGTAAAATCAAATTAGAAATAAAGAAACGAAATGGAGATGAAAGAAATGAAAAAGAAAATCATTTTAAGTGTAGTATTTAGTTTGTTAGTAATATGTAATGCTTTACCACTTCACAATTCTAACAATGATCTAAAGAAAGAACAGACAGTTCAAATCAGTCATAAGAAAAAAATCAGTAATAAAACTAAGAAATCACAAACAAAAAAAGAAAGTATTCCTGCTGAAAAGACTGAAACTGGAGAAATTACTTTAGAACAAAATTTAGAAGAAAATGATAATACATCAAAAATTGATGTAACTAACATAAATCAAGAAACGCCTTCCAATCCAAAACAAAAACAGACTAATAAAACAGAAATAAATACTTCAACTTCAAAAAATAAAGTAAATCAAACTCAACAAACGAAAGAAGCACAAAAACAAAATGAAAATAAGAATTCTAATGTAACTACAAATCAACCATCTGTTCCAAAAGAGAACGTTCCAACAAATGAAACAGACAATGTATCTCAGGAAAAGCCAAAACAAGATACTTCTCCATCACAAAAGTATTACTTTGCAAAATGTGATTGTGGTTATACGGTAGAGAGCCATGTATCAATGGATGATGCAATCAATAAATTGTTTGCTACTGGACATGGTAACTCATATGAACATGCTGGATATGTAGCAGGTGGGGATTTAGATTAACTTTTTAAATACCTACTCTCAATTAATTTAAAAAAATTTGAAAAATTTGGACAGAATACGCATTCTGTCTTTTTTTATTAAAAGATTTAAAAAATAAAAACTATAAAAAATCGAAAGGAATTGATTAAAATGATTAATCAAAATTTTATAAAACGAATAAGTAAAATATTTCTGGTATTGACGATGATCTTTTCCATGTGTTTTCCATCAGTAAATCAAAACACAGTTAATGCCTATGATGTAAATATTCCTCAACAATTTACAAGAGTCAAAAGCATTAAGTATCCTGAGTGGTGGAAAAGAAAATGCCCTTCTATTTCTAAACAATGGTCAACTATGATGTGTAAATACAAAGACAACTGGTCATATTGTTTAGAAGCAAGTAAACATACACCTGTTGCAGGTGCTTATACCTCTCAAGTAATTGAAAACAACGTAATGGTTAGAAAATTACTTTACTATGGATTTGGAGGTCCAGGTGCTAGTGATGCTAATGGCGGATTAGATGGCAATCCAAATGATGGCAAAGGATGTGGAGCATTAACTGATGATGGATTAGGTTATGAAGAAACTGCATATCTTTATACACACGTTCTTCTCAGCCTTGCATACAGCGGTGATTTATGTGGAGCAAACATGGATGAACTTGAATCATTAGGTATTGGTCTTAAAGGTCTTTACAGTTACATTTCTTCTTTGCCTGAACCTAGCAAAGCAAGTTTTAATGGTCAAACAAGAGCAACTTTTAAAGCAACATTTGATAAAACTACTAAATCTCAAAAAACAAATATTGTTTCTTTTGATGGTGGTAGCAATTCAACAATCAATATTCCTCTTCAAAGTAATGTAACATTACACAATGTATCTACTGGAACTAGTCAAACTGGCGGAACTGTTGTCGTACATGGTGGTCAAAGCTTTTATTTCACTGCTCCATGTAAAAACAGCCCAACAAATTATCAAACTGGTAACATTGCCGGAGAAAACTGTGCAAGATTTACAGCTCTAGCTATCGTACCTGGTGGAGACAAACAAACTCATGGTTCATGGGCTATGGATCCAGCCTACTTGGATTTAAATATCAACTGGTTGGACTTTGGAAGTATTGAAATCAATAAAACAAATACAAACAAAGATTTGATTGATGGTGCTGAATTTAATTTAAAATCAACTTCATATGATGGTTACAACGAAAATGTCACAGTGAAAAATGGAAAGATCACTTTAGAAGATTTACTTGTTGGAACATATCAACTTAAAGAATTAAATGCTCCTGATGGTTATCTGTTAAATACTGATACTTTTACAATTACTGTTGAAAAAGATAAAATAACTGTTCAACCAGTTATGGATCAAGAGCCAACAGGAAAAATTGAATTGAAAAAAGAAATTGACGCTTCAAAAACGAATGGTTTATTAGGTGATGCTAATGCTAAAGATGTCACTTTCAAATTATATGCTAAAGAAAAAATCATGAATAAAGCTGGAACTGTTAAATTCTATGATAAAGATGAAGTTGTATCTACTTCTAAAACTGATGAAAATGGAAAGATTACATGGGACAATCTTCCTCTTGGAAAATATTATATTCAAGAATCAAAATCTAATGATTCACTAGTCATTAATGATGAAAAGATCACTGTCTCTATTGATTACGAAGGTCAAACAGTTTCAAAAGTATCAAGAGATGCTAAAGGAACAAATCGTGTCAATATACAAAAAATTCAAGTGTTTAAGTCAGGAGAAAAAGATGGAATTTCCGGACTCGTTAAAGGTCTACAAGGTGCAGAATTTACTTTCCGTTTAAAAAGTGAAGTTGACCACGTTGGTTGGGACAATGCTACTATATATACTGTGATTACAACTGACTCAAATGGAAAAGCAAATACTCCTTATTTACCATATGGTAAGTATATTGTTAGAGAAACAAAAACTCCTAAAAACTATATTACTGCTCCTGACTTTTTGGTTTCCGTTACTGATGATTACACTGAATATAAAGACGTGGAACAAGTAAAAAGAATCAATATCAACAACAGACCTTTTACTTCTCAATTAAAGATCATCAAAGTTGATAAAGAAACAGGAAAAACTGTTACATTAAATGGTGCTTCTTTTAAAATCAAAGATGCTCAAGGAAATTATGTAACTCAAAAAGTAGCAGGAAAAAAATATGACACATTTACTACCAACTCTAAAAATGTTGTTACTGTAAAAGATACTGAAGAAGGAACTGTTACCCTACCATTACAACTAGATGCAGGAAATTATACGATTGAAGAAATCAAAACACCAAAAGGATTCTTAGATTTAGATAATCCTATTCAATTTACAATTACAAATACAAGAGATTACGATAGAGACGAAGATGAAGATCCTATTTTAACAATTAAAGTTAAAAACGCTCAACCTAAAGCTGAAATCAAAATCAACAAAACAATTACTGATTTAGATACTGATAAAGATTTAGTAGACAGATCTGATCTTTCTAAAATCCAATTCGAATTGAAAGCCAAAGATAACATCTACAGTTCTATCGATGGTTCTCTTTTATTTAAAAAAGATCAAAATATTTCTTTAAAAGAATCAAAAGCAACATTACTTGCTGGTAAAGAAATCAAAGATGGATTATTTGCCTTATCAAATGATGGTCATTTACAAATTACAAATTTACCAATGAGTTCTACAGATGCTTCTTATTATTTACAAGAAGTAAAAACGATTGATGGATGTGTCTTAGATTCTAAAAAATATGATGTTACTTTCAAACAAACTGACACTAGAACTCAACTTTATACTAAGGCATTCAACATTGAAAATAAAACAACACATTTTGAATTTAATAAAACAGACATTACAGGTGGTAAAGAAGTAGCAGGTGCTACATTAACAATCAAAGAAGATCAAGGCAAAGTCGTAGATAAATGGATTTCAAATGATAAAGCTCATTCTATTGAAGGACTTATTGTTGGAAAAACATATACTTTAACTGAAACAATTGCAGCTAAAGATTATGTTAAAGCTACAGATATTATTTTTACCGTTAAGAATTCTAGTAAACTAGAAACTGTAACTATGAAAGATAAACAAGTTGCTTTTTCAAAAACTGATATTACTGGCGAAAATGAAATTGAAGGCGCAACTATTACTGTAAGTGAAAAACAAACTGGAAAAGTAGTTGACGAATGGGTTTCTGAAAAGAAAAAACATTTAATCAACGATCTTGAAGAAGGAAAATCTTATATTCTTTCTGAAAAAATTTCGCCTGAAGAATTTGTTAAATCTAGTGATATTGAATTTACTGTAACGAAAGAAAAAACCAATCAAAAAATCATCATGAAAGATAAACAAGTTTCTATTTCTAAATCAACAGTTAGTGGTAACGAAGTCGTTGGTGCTTTAATGCAAATCATTGATGAAGACGATAACGTGGTTGATGAATGGACTTCTGAAGGAAAAGTACATTTTGCAAATAATTTAGAAGAAGGAAAATCTTATATTTTACATGAAGATTTATCCCCTCTTGGATTAAATTTAGCAAATGACATTAAATTTGAAGTAACTTATGACAAAGAAAATCAAAAAGTTGAAATGATTGATACAATCAATGATGTTTCTAAAGTCAAAGAAGATGGAAAACAATTAAAAGGTGCTGAGTTAACTGTGGTTTCAAATAAAACAAAACAAATAGTAGACAGATGGACTACCGGTCAACATATATTTGATGTAACTGAAGATATGCAATCTCAAATCAAAGAAAACAAAAAAGCTGAAGGAATGTACATCGATGAAGATGATTCTACTATCACGTACAGTATTTCAAAAAATAAAGAGCGTGATGATTACAGATTGGTATTTGTAAAAGATGGAACTACAACTTATGCAAATATTGATCTAAATGGTGATGAAACATCTCACATGATTGAAGGTCTAATTGCTGGTGAAGAATATGTTTTAAGAGAAACAAAAACACCTAATGGATATGCTACTAGCAAAGAACAAACATTCAAAGCTGAAAAAAATAAAGATATTTCTTTAACAATGATTGATGAAGATATCAAAGTTCAAATCAATAAACAAGATATTACAAACAAAAAAGAAATCGAAGGTGCTAAATTAAAAGTTGTAGATAAAGATGGAAATACCATTGATGAATGGACATCTAAAAAAGAACCTCATATGATTAAAAACTTAAATGTTGGAGAATCTTATACACTTATTGAAGAAACAGCCCCTCAAGGTTATAAAATCACTGAATCAATTGATTTTAAAATCGAAGATACAGGAGCTATCCAACATGTTGTTATGTATGATGAACATCTTCCAGTAAAAGTAAAAACTGGTGATGATAACTCATATCAATATTGGATCGTCTCAGGTCTTTTAAGTTTAGCCGCATTATTAATTATCAGATTTAAAGTTAAAAGGGAACATCAATAACTTTGAATATAAAACTACAGGAGAATCTATTTAATTTTAGACTCTCCTTTTTTCAATTGAATAATCATGTAGAAAGGACTGAAAAACATGGAAACATTAACGTTGAAACAGGCTAATAAAATAATAATTGAACAAATCAATGAAAGCAATTTATTTAATCGTCCTGAAATAGATTTTATCTTATTTAATGATAGAGAAGAAACTAGTCAGACACTTATAGGTGTTCATGAACAAGATACCCCTTCTTTATCATATATTTATATATTAGAAACAAAAGATGCAATTCCTATGAAAGATATAAAAGTATATAAAAAAGATGATGCCGTTACAGATCTCTACAATAAAGATTTTGAAGGCTATTTTCTTTTACAAATCGAAAATGAAGAAATAGACATAAATTTTGTTTCTCTTGATTTTCACATTCGACTTTGGAATTATATTGCTTCTCTTGACAATGATATTCGTCATAAATATTTTTCATTAAAATACTACGTTGTCTATTGCAAAGAAAATGGAATCAATTATAAGCTTCTAAACATATATAGCAAAAATGAACTTGAAGATATTATTGGCGAATTTTACCTTATGTATGATGAAGATGATTTCTTTAATATTTTAGAAAACTTTAACTGGACTATTATCAGTACACTTTTTGAAGAAAATAAAAAAATTATCAATGACTATTTAAATGTATATAAGCATCTTATAGATAAAAAATATGAATATTGATCAATTACATGAACAAATATTTTCCATCATGCAAGATAAGGGCATATATGATGGAAAAATAGATTATATTCTTCAAAAAGATTTCGATAATAAAGGTCATCAATACGTTTGTTATATATCAAGAAAAACTGAAATTGAAGAACTCTATTCGATTATCATTGATACAACAGGTAAAATTC
>UMDD01023139.1_pt1 | contig 12101 bp, 7 predicted proteins | sample 1964401 | NCBI WGS metagenome assembly UMDD01 (sample SAMEA4835985, study PRJEB28245) | human gut metagenome | biome: gut microbiome; material: fecal sample | place: Denmark | collected 2008
CGATGCCAATGCAGATGGGACCGGACGGCAAGCCGATAGTACCGCCGGTATCTCCGATGAATGGTGCAGCACCGATGTCGGAGAAGAAACCGGAGGCAGCACCGGTACCACCGATGCCGGAGAAGAAGCCGGAGGCAGCACCAGTACCACCGATGCCGGAGAAGAAGCCGGAGGCAGCACCGGTACCACCGATGCCGGAACAGAAGACAGATGCGCCGAAGCCACAGGCACCGGTGCCTTATCTGTTAAGAACAGCAACAAATGAAAAAATCTATATAAATAAGCCGGAATTTGCAATCGGAAGATCGGCAACAAAGGCAGACTATACTGTAACCGATAATTCAGATGTCAGCAGAATCCATTGTATTATCGAGAGAAAGAATGGTGTCAGCTATATTAAAGACAATCAGTCAACCAATGGTACATATGTAAACGGAAAAAATATAGCAGGGCAGGAAAATGTATTTTTAACAAACAATGCAAAGGTTTCATTGGGAGATGAAGAATTTGTATATCATATAAGATAAGCGTGGGGACAACAGAGCAGGAGAGAAGTATGAAGTATAAAGCAGCGTATTACACAGACGTAGGAATAAAAAAGAAAAATAATCAGGATTCTCTGGCAATTAAGATTGCAGAGACGCCGAAGGGATCTGCGGTATTTGCAATTATCTGTGATGGTATGGGAGGACTTGCAAAAGGCGAGCTTGCCAGTAAAGAAGTGATATGTGCATATTGCGACTGGTTCGAGAAGGATTTTCCGGAACTGGTACTTTCCGGAACATTTAATGCTTCCATATTGAAACAACAGTGGGATATGATAGCAATTAATGAAAATGAGAAATTAAAAGCATACGGAGAAGCACAGGGGATCATGATCGGTACCACTCTGTCTGCAATGTTGATGTATGGAGAACATTACTACATTATCCATGTAGGAGACAGTCGTGTATATGAATTAACAACAGAGGTCACACAGCTTACGAAGGATCAGACGCTTGTAGCGCGTGAGGTTGCTGCCGGAAGACTGACACCGGAGCAGGCAGAGAAGGACAGCAGAAGAAGTATTTTATTACAGTGTATCGGTGCATCACCTGTGGTAGAGCCTGATTTTATCAGAGGATATATCGAAGAAAATGCCTGCTACATGTTATGCTCAGACGGATTCCGACATAAGATATCAGAGAATGAGATGCTGGATCGTATCGGACCGAAAGCGGCGCTGGATGAAAATGCCATGCGTGAGGGTTGCGCTTTCCTTACAGAACTGGATAAGTACAGAAAGGAAACTGATAATATCACGGTATTGTTAATTAAGACAGAGTAGTGGGGAGATAAGATGACAGAATTAGGTACAGTATTAGATGGAAAATACGAAATACTGAAAAAAGTTGGTCAGGGTGGAATGTCAATTGTTTATCTGGCGATGGATAATCGACTGAATAAACAGTGGGCGGTTAAGGAGATCAAAAATGATGGTTCCAAAAGCGTTGAAACTCTGTTAAAGGGTCTTGAACGAGAGGCAAATATTCTTAAAAATGTAGATCATCCGGTTTTGCCGCGAATCGTTGACATCATAAATGAAAATGGAACGATTTATGTAATCATGGATTTTGTTGAGGGAAAACCTTTGAATGAAGTCCTGAAGGCAGAGGGAGCGCAGGAGCAGTCGGATGTAATTGAGTGGGGACGCGCACTTGCCAGTGCACTTGATTACCTGCATTCTATGAATCCACCTATTATTTACAGAGATATGAAACCATCCAATGTTATGTTAAAGCCGGATGGATCTGTGAAATTGATTGATTTCGGAACAGCAAAGGAATATGTAATAGAGAATAATGCAGATACGACAGCCCTTGGAACAAGAGGTTATGCTGCACCGGAACAGTTCGGTGATGCACAGGGACATGGTATCTATAATACAGATGCAAGAACAGATATTTATAATCTGGGTGCGACATTATATCATTTGGTAACCGGAAAGAATCCATGTGAACCGCCGTATGAGATCAAGCCGATCAGACAGTGGAATCCGATGCTTTCATCAGGACTTGAGCAGATCATTATCAAATGTTGTCAGCCAAATCCAAATGACAGATATCAGTCCTGTTCAGAGTTGCTGTATGCGCTGGATCATTACAATGAATTGGATAATGAGTACCGGGCAAAGGCAAAGAAGAAACTGATCATGTTTTGTACGATGGGTGGATTGTCATTGGCATCTGTTGCATGTGCAGTGATCGGCGGCGTGAAGAAGAATGAGATCAAGGAACAGAATTACAGTAATAAGATCTTAGAGGCAGAGAATGCATTACAGGATAATGATGTAAATAATGCAATCAAAATCTATAAAGATGCGATCGCATTGGATGAGACATCTTCAGATGCATATCTTGGTTTGTTAGATACATATGCTTATTATTACGATGCCACACAAGATGCTGAGAAGACATCATCCGAAGGCATGGACAGTGGAGCGAAGCTTGGTGTGCGGTATGTAACCAAGTATATTGATAAGGTTCAGGATGATGTTGTTTATGAGGTAGCAATCCTTTATTACAATGAAATTCAGGATTACAAAGCTGCAATGCAGTATTTTAATCAGGTAAACGATAAAGAGAACTTCCCGGATGAAGCTGCACAGGCATCTTATTATTCCGCTATCTGTGAGAATAAGATCAAGAAGAATTCCAACTTTGCGAACAGCCAAGAGAACCTGTTTAATTTTGAAGAATATAATAGCAGTAATCTGGAAGATACCAATACAAGTAAATATGTGAATTATCTGAATATCGCTTCAATATATGTTGATAATCTTGGAAGTGAAGCAGACGATATGCCACAACGGACGATCGCCCTGTTGCAGGAAGCAAATGAGAAGCTGGACGAGAACAGTACAGCATTATCAAATGCGTTCCCTGAGGATCGAAACGTAAAGTATTATACAGCACAGTACGCAAGGATCCTGTATTCGGTATATTCCTATGAAGCAGAAAATGCAACAACTGATGATCAGAGGGAATCCTTCTATCTGAAAGCAGTTGACGCATTGAATCGTTATCTTGCAAGTATCGATATTACAGACAAGAATATTTCTGACAATACAAAGAAATCTTATGTCAAATATATGAAGGAAGAAGCTGAGACATATATAGCACTTGCAGTTTCTAGCGGTAAGAAAGATTATTATGATTCAGCTGAAAAGATATATAAGACGGCAGAAGACAGCATGGGTACAGAGGATTTTGCGGCAGACATATATGTAAGTCATCTGAATTATCTGTACGACAGATATTCGGGAGAATACGGATCTAATCCAAAGAAGTGGAGAAGTGAAGGAATATCCAAGGTACAGGCAGTTTACAATGCAGGTAAGAAGATTAATATACTTGCAAATCGTGGTAACAATGAATGGAACTCGTTAATCGTGAATTCTGCAATTGCCGGAGTAATTGATGGCACAGCAGCTGCTAAGTGAGAGTGAGGGTGATAACAATGAATGAAACTATATGCAATATAATGTTATTCGGTGGCATAGCTCTTGCAGTTGTATTTGCGGTTGTTGCAGTTATTTTGTTTGTAAAGTTAGATATACCAAAGGTGATCGGTGATCTGTCCGGAAGTACCGCGAGAAAGCAGATCAGGGAGATCCGGGAAAAGGGATATGAGAGTGTTCAGGGAAGCGGTGCTTCCAAGAAGGACGCGATCAAGTCTAAGGATAGTACCGGAAAGATCGAGGTAAGAGATATCAAACGGAAGACCTCCCGTTCAGAAGAACTGGAAAAGAAAGGTAATGAACGGTATCAAAAGGCAGTCAATGAGCTTAAGAAAGAACAGCAGAGCCGGATGGATGAGTTCGAGCGTGAGACAGATATCTTACAGGGACCGGATGATTACGAGAAAGAGACAGATATCTTAACAGAACCGGATGATTACGAGAAAGAAACCGATATATTATCGGCGGATGTAGATTACGATGAGGCAACTGACGTATTGACACCGGAAGATGATGCAGATGAAGAAACCGATGTTCTGACGATGGAAGATGATACAGAGGGAGCAACCGATGTTCTGACGATGGAAGATGATGCAGAAGGAGCAACCGATATTCTGACAGCGGCGGATGATGAGGAAGCAACTAATGTTCTGACATCGGATGAAGAAGCAACGAACGTTCTTTTAAATGAGGCGGTTCATGGAACGAAGCCGGAAGTAAAGGATCGTGCAGGTTTCAAGATAGTAACAGATATCGTCGTAGTACATACAGATGAATCAATATAAGGAGGGAATGACCAATATGAAAAAGAATAAGTATTTGCATCGATTGATCGCGTTGGTCATGACGGCTGTTATGCTGTTGTCACTGGTGGCGATAGATAACAGATTTGGAATAGCGGCGAAAGATGAGTTCTCAAAAGAGGTCATTGATCTGGAAGATTATATTCCAAAGAAAGTAAAGTATAAAGAAGCAAAAGACGGAAGCGTTAAGATTGACAGTGTTAAGGAGATTGAGATTACGGTTCCGTTAGAGTCGGCAGTTACATTTAAGGGCGACTATCTGATGGAAGCACTCGATGCTGACGATGCTAATGAGAATCAGAAGGTAGCAACTTCCTGTGATGCAGATGAGAAGGATGCACCAAAGAAAGCGTCCAAGATCAAAAAAGTAAAGGTTGAAACGGTGGATGATGAGTACCGGTTCGCTGTATATAAGACAACGAAGGAAGAGGGTATATATGACTTTGCCGGTATCGTTGCCGTATATAGTGACGAAGGTAATGATCCGGTTCCGGCAGTACCGGTTCCGACGATTCAGGCGTCTGTAACAGAGAGCGATGATCTGATCGCTAAAACAGGTTATTATTATGCAAAACCGGGATCATCTGTCAATATTAAGCTGGCGATTGCTGATGGTACAGATGATACATATATCCGTCAGGAATCAGAAGACCCTGCTGATATCACAAAGGTAGCTTATACTGTGGATGGTGGTGCAGAGACGATCATAGATGCAGATGACGATGGTAATTATGCATTAACAGTTAATGAAGCCGGAACTTATGAATTCACGGTTACAAACCGCGGCGGAGAGTCTGGTGTATCGGCTGTAAAGATCCTTTATCCAACGACAGTTCAGATTACAGATGTAACAGCAAGTGAGAATACAACTGTAAAGAAGGTTGGAGACAAGATTCAGGAACTTCTGAATAAGGTAGATGCTTCGATCAAAGTAACTGTCTCTGCAAAGGAGACAGTAGATGGAAGCCTTATGCCGCTGACCCTGAAATACAGACTGGCAAATGGTGCTGTATGGGGAGAATGGCAGAAAGCAGATATGACAGAGGATGTAGATGCAGGCTGCTATAAAGCAAGTGTATCGATTCCGAAGTCTTCAGCAACCGGAGAAGATTATAAAGTTGCGATCAGTGTATGCGATTCAGACTATACAGAAGTCTCTACATATACATTTGACGAAAACGGTGCGATCGTATTTATCGATGATGATGAACCGGATTTCGTAAGTGGTGTTGTAAACACATATCAGGGAACATCAGTATCCGCATCTACAAGCCTTGGTTCATACAGCTATAATTCTGATAGATGGTATAGCAGACTTGCAGTTAAGAATGTAAAGACAGAAGAAAATCATTCACCGATTGACTTTGTTGTAGCAACATTTGATGGCACACCGTTTGATAGGAATATAGAAGTATCCGCAAATGGAAATAAATATACTTATACATATACAGATTGGGATAGTGATACAGTAGATTTGGAAGATGGTGTACATACAATCTCTTATGCAGTAACGAATCGTATGGAACTGGACAGCATCAAAAATGTCACATTTAATCTGGATGCAACAAAGCCTGTAGTAACAGTAACGAGTGCAGTTAAGAATGCAGCTGTAGCACAGGATGAGGAATATGTAGTAAGCGGGGCAACAGGAGAGACATTGACTGTTACAGCTACAGATCCGGGAAGCGATGTCGGAACAGGAAGTGGCGTAGCAAGTACAAAGGTTACAGTAAACGGAAGTGAGAAAGCATTAGCGGCAGACAACACTCTGACACTTGCAGATGCAGGAGTATATGATGTCGTTGTGACAGTAACAGATAAAGCAGGAAATGAAGCTGCACAGAAGTTTACGGTTATCGTAAATAATGAAACACTTACGGACGAAATTACGGCAAATGCGGATGGTACACCGTTAGATCTCTCTGATCTTGTATATACAGGTGGCAATAATGTTACAGTAACATACAAGGTTACAGGACTTGATCTTGATCAGAACGATGTGATCAGTAATGTGGTAAGAAGGGATTCGGATGTAACAGGTACTACAGGTGAACAGATCACACCGACGATTGCGAAGAATAGTTCCGGTATAAATACAACCCTTACTCTTATTTATACATTACAAAAAGAAGGAGTCTATTCTTTCGATATCAAGACAAAGCATCATTATATAGATCTTGAGAATGATGCAAATACAACAGAAAAGAGCTGTACGATCGCGTACGATAAGAGTGCTCCATCTGTTACAACGATGGAATTTGTAGACTATGAAGCCGGTATCGATAATGTATATTATTATTCAAAAACTACAGTTCCTAAGATCAAGATAGCTGCAAAGGACAGCATTGCAATCAGGAGTTATAAGATTACAGATCAGAACGGACAGGAGATCGTGTCTGAAAACTTATCGACGGATCCGAAAAAAGAGTTAGAGCAGACGTTTGAATTGACAGCAGGTATTCAGGAGAATCAGCCGTATACGATCACATTCTATATCGATGATATGGCTGGAAACGGTATATCAAAGGATACCTCTGATGAAGGTATTCCATATCGGTTTGAGATCGACAGCATCAATCCGGATAGCGTTGCGATCGCCAATATGGCAGATGACGGAAGCCTGAATCTTAAGAGCTACTGGAATGGTTCGGCGGTTACGGTAAGTGCATCAGCGGAGGATAACCATTTCATTACATCATTTAACGCGGAAGCGACCTGCGACGGAAAGGCAGTTGCTGAGCAGGAACAGCAGGTAACAGCAAGTAAGAAGGCATCTGCAGCATTTACATATAGTGAAGTCGGCACGTATGAAGTGACAGCATACGCATATGATGAAGTCGGAAATGTGAATACAGCGACCTGTCATTTTGTGATCGACGGAAAGCCTGCAGATATCAGCTTTACCGGTATTCCTGACAATGGAATATACAGAAATGATTCAAAACATCCGATCACGATCAATGTAAAAGATGATTATGGAATCAGTGCTGATAAGGTAAAGATTACTGAATACTATGAAACTTATGACGGCACAAAGGGACAGCTAACTGTTCTTTCGGAAAATACAGATATTAAGACAACAAAGGCAACTGTTAATTCCTGTGAGGTTATTGACGGTAAGCCGATGAAATATTATTTCAATGTGGAAACAACTGATAATTCAGGGAATGTTTCAAGCACGACAAGTAAGACCTTCTATTACGATGATATGAATCCGGAGATATCAGTAACACCGGATATCGTATCAGAGGAAAAAGATTATTATTACAATGATAAGGTTACATTTAAAGCAAATGTAAAAGAGCAATTTGCACTTGGAACGGTTGTATATCTTTTGAATACAGAAGACTATGATCTTGCAACAAAGGCTTCTGATTATAAGAAGAAAGCGATCAAGACATATACACTTGACGATCTGTGTGAGAAGACATTTGAATTCTCTGCAAGCAAGGCAGGCTTCTATGACTGGACTGTCGTTGCAGTAGACGGAGCAGGCAATGAAGATGCCGTAACCGAGATGCAGTTCACGATCGACAAGGAAAGACCGGAGGCAGAGATTGATGGTGTGCCGGAAGATGGTTTGTCGACAGGTACAGAGGTTGCGATCACAATTACAGATAATGAGGCACTTGATAAGGATGACTTCACTGTTATTCAGCATTATAAATACTACAATGGCACAAAGTATAAGAAGAAAACCGTTAAAGTAAAGCAGACCAGTGCAAATGAGCTGACGGCAACCGCTAATTGTGATGAGATGGATGGCAAGGCATGTTCATATTATTTCACAGTGGTCGGAAAAGATAAGGCCGGAAATGAAGTGATCTATGATCAGAATGCATCCAAATTCAAAGTGGATGGAACAGCACCGGAGATTACGATCACACCTTATCCGGATGAGAATGACGGATATTATAACAAGGGCGTAAGATTCAAGATCAATGTAAAAGAGCAGTTTGAAAAGAAGCATAAGATAACAGTTTCTGATAAGAATAAATCTGTGAACGGAGATGCGGATGATGTATTTGTCTTAAATGGTACAGATGGTACATTCGAGGTTAAGAGAAATGCAGAAGGCATCTATAACCTGAAGATTAAAGCAGAGGATGCATTCGGAAACCTTGCGGAAGATAAGGTTAGCTTCATTGTTGATAAGTCGGCTCCGACGATCGGTATAGCGACCGTAAGCAAGCTGAACAATGGGAATGTAGCCTTAAATGTAAATATTGCAGATAATTATAAAGGAAAAGAATACATCGTACATGTGATAAGGAAGGATGCTTCCGGAGCAGTTGTATATAATAAGGATTACAGAAAAGAAATCTGGAAGACAACTACCGCAAATCCGGATCTTGTATTTACCGATGAAGGTGATTATGAGATTTCCGTATCTGCAGAGGATAAAGCCGGAAATAAGAAGATTGCAGAAAATGTAACCTTCCGAATCGATAAGACCGCACCGGTTCTGTCAATTACAGGTGTTGCGGATTCTCAGACAACGGATTGTACAGCGACTCTTTCCGTAAATGAGGCATTCCCATTTTCTTATGATGGTTCGTCACTTGGCAGTACAGATGTTACGGCAACTATCACAAAGAAGACAGACGGAGCAGGAACAACAAATATAGCTACACTGAATACAGGCAATTTCTCAAGTGGTAATCCACATACAGCTACATATTCCTTTACAGAAGATGGTGAATATACGATCACATTTAATGCAAAGGATATGGTTGGCAATACAGCGGCTGCCGTAACGAAGACATTCAAGGTAGATAAGAATGCGCCTGAGTTATTTGTAACGGCAGTAAACAGCAAGAAGTCAAATATAAGCGAATACCAGATCGTCGGTGGTGCTTCTGATGATTCAAAAGACTATGTAGATATGAATCTGGAAGTAAAGGAGACATTCTTTGCTACAAATAAAGTATCGATCACCGTTCATAAGGATGGTAAAGATGTATCATCCGGCTACTTTAAGAACTTCAGCAGCAGTTCTGAGGTCAGCAGAGGCAGCCAGCGGTTTGAAGATGATGGTGTCTATACAGTTGAGATCTCAGCACAGGATGCGATTGGTAATAAGGCAAAGGATTACAGTATGGCGTTCACGGTAGATAATACCCCGCCATCGGTTGAGAATACAGAGAAGATGGAAGGCTTTGCAGCCCGTAGAAATGAGAATGGAGATCTGTTGCTGAACAGCAAAGATTTCTCGGATATCAAGGATAAAGGCTATGATGCATTCTGGACTGTAAATGATACTTCTGTATTTACAGCAAGTGTTAAGCTGGATGGAATCGACTTCGTTGATTTCTCCGATCTGACAGACGGATATCATACGATGATGATTGAAGTAACAGATGAGGTCGGACATAAGACTACGAATACATTTGATTTCACCTATGACGGAACTGCACCTCGAATCATTATAAGTGGTGTGGACGATAAGAGCGTTGTAAGAAATCCATTTACAATGTCGATCGGACTGGAAGACCCGGATGATACGATCACGGAGATTGTGATCAATGGCAAGACTATTGATCCAACGTTGTATAAGGATACAAATTCATATGACTTCCAGGTATCTGATTATGGAAAATATGAAGTGAAGGTAACAGCAGCAGATGCGGCCGGTAACGTATCATCAACTTTTGATGCTGAGACGGGAGAAGTATTCTCCTTCCAGCTAAGACAGAAGCTTTCACCGGTTGTTATCATTCTGATCATTCTTGCAGTTCTTATTCTTGCAGGAATCATAATCTGGATCATACTCAGAAAGCGCAAGAAAGCACAGCAGTAAATTAAAACATAGAAAGAAAGGGACCACGCCCAAACAGGCGTGGTCTTTCAATGAGGTGACATAAATGGCATTAAGAGCGGTAGCATTTGATATGGATGGAGTCCTGATCGATTCCGAGAAGGTATACAGAATGTGCTGGTTGAAGAATGGATTGTCCATCGGTATCCCGGAGAATGAGATGTCGAAGATCTGTGACCGGATGGCAGGTGGAACCAAGAAGACAAATGCGCATGTGATGAAAGAAAAAATGGGCGAAGATTTTGACTATCTTGCATTCAGACAACGCACAGTGGATATGGTCGAAGCATATCTGAATGAGCATGGCGTTGAATTAAAGCATGGCGTGATCGAGACACTAAAGACTTTAAAGGCAAGAGGAATCAAGATGGCGGTTGCAACCTCGACGGATCGGGAACGGGCAGAGGATAAACTGATTCGAAGCGGATTGCTTCCGTATTTTGATGATGTGATCTGTGGGGATGAGATCGAGCGTGGAAAACCATACCCGGACATCTATCTGAAAGCCTGTGAGAAGCTTGGTACGAAGCCGGAGGAGACAGTTGGAGTAGAGGATTCCATTAATGGTGTGACAGCCTCCCACGATGCAGGACTGTATACCCTTATGGTGATCGATCTGATCCAGCCGGATGAGGAAACAAAGAAGAAAGCAGACCGTATCAGCAACGATATATTTGAACTGACGGAATTATTTGAAGACTGATGAAGCAGTTTGACTTCGAAAATGACATCTGAAAATGATCGATATAGCAGAATAGAGGCTGATCTCTGGAATGAAAGGAAACCTTTCGGCATATAGTAGTGTCAGGAGGTTTTTCTATGATTACAGGACAGAAAATTTTCAGCCTGTTAAAGGCACTTGCGGTATCTTACATAATAACAGCGATCCTGCTGCTTGTAACGGCACTCCTCATGTACAAGCTGGGGCTGGGTGAAACGGCGATTCATCTGAGTATTATCATCATTCATGGCATCTCTGTGTTCCTTGGCGGTTTTCTTACCGGCAAGATGGTGAAGGAGCAAAAGTATATCTGGGGATTGATGCTCGGAGTGTGCTATGTGCTGGTGATCGGTATTGTATCTTTCATTATGAACGGTACGATCCACATCTCTGCCGGAGGAACATTAACGAATGTGATCCTGTGTCTCGCAGCCGGAATGCTTGGCGGAATGCTAGGTTAGAGACAAGTTTTTCGTAAAAATACTTTGACTTTAAAGCATGTTGTGTTATAATTTCGCTATATGACATAAAAAGGAGAAGTGTACCTATGAAGAGAATAAAGACACTCACAAACAGAACAATGAAGAACACAATGGTTAAAGGTGGATGCGGCGAATGCCAGACATCATGTCAGTCAGCTTGTAAGACATCATGCACAGTCGGAAATCAGAGCTGTGAGAATGCTGAGAACAAGTAAGAGATCATTGTAGACAGACAACCACAAAGGGGACCGTCAAACAAATGGCAGTCCTCTTTCGTTGCGTGTCAGAAAAATTAATTCACAAGATGGGAGAATTTGTATGGTACATCAGTACAAAAGTAATGGATATAATATCGTACTCGATGTATGTAGTGGGTCTGTTCACGTAGTGGATGACCTTGTGTATGATATTATTGCAAATTACGAAAATCATACAAAAGAGCAGGTAATGGAATTGCTGCCATCCTATGATAAGGATGAAGTATCGGAAGCCTATGACGAGGTAACCGGCCTGGTAGAAGACGGAACACTATTTACAGAAGACATATTCAAAGATTATATCATTGATTTTAAAAAGAGAAAAACAGTGGTAAAGGCTCTGTGTATCAATATTGCACATGACTGTAATCTTGCATGCAGATATTGTTTTGCAGGAGAAGGTGAGTACAAGGGTGACAGAGGTCTGATGCCACTTGACATAGCAAAGAAATCTCTGGATTTCCTCGTTGCCAATTCCGGTAACCGTGTAAATCTTGAGGTCGATTTCTTCGGCGGTGAGC
>UMDD01039309.1_pt1 | contig 12067 bp, 8 predicted proteins | sample 1964401 | NCBI WGS metagenome assembly UMDD01 (sample SAMEA4835985, study PRJEB28245) | human gut metagenome | biome: gut microbiome; material: fecal sample | place: Denmark | collected 2008
TTGGGGACAACGCCCGCCATCATTTCGATGAAGGCGCGCAGTGTGTCTTTGACGGTGTCAATTGCGTCAAAGACCGGTTCCTTGTCTTCCTGCAGATCCTTGTTGTAGGCAAGAGGCAGCCCCTTCATGAGCATGGCCATGGAGATGAGGTCACCCACCACACGCGCGCACTTGCCGCGGGCGGTTTCGGGGACGTCCGGATTTTTCTTCTGAGGCATGATCGAAGACCCCGTCGTAAAGCGGTCGGGGAGCTTCACAAAGGAGAAGGGCTGGCTGATCCAGTAGACGAGCTCTTCGGACAGGCGCGAGATGTGCACCATGATGAGGCTCGCGGCCGAAGTAAATTCAATACCGAAGTCGCGGTCGCTTACGGCGTCCAGCGAATTCTGCGCAACAGCTTCAAACCCGAGGAGCTTTGCACTGTACTCGCGGTCAATGGGGTAGGTGGTGCCGGCTAAAGCCGCAGCGCCTAAGGGCGAGCGGTTCACACGGTGACGGAGGTCAGACATACGCTCGCGGTCGCGTTCAAACATTTCGACGTAGGCAAGCATGTGGTGCCCGAACGTGACGGGCTGCGCCACCTGCATGTGCGTAAAGCCCGGCATGATCGTGTTGTATTCCTTGTGGGCCTGCGCAACGAGTACTTCCTGAAGGTGATCGAGCAACCGAATGATCTCATCGATTTCGCCCCTCAGATAGAGACGAATGTCGGTAGCCACCTGGTCGTTGCGGCTGCGGCCCGTGTGAAGGCGTTTGCCGGCGTCACCGATCAGGGCCGTAAGGCGCGCTTCAATGTTGAGGTGCACGTCTTCGAGCTCAAGCTGCCAGAGAAACTTGCCGGTCTTGATTTCATCGGTGATCGTGGCCATGCCGTGGCGGATGTCGGCAAGATCCTGTTCGCTGATGACGCCGCACTTTGCGAGCATTGCCGCGTGCGCGAGCGACCCCTGAATGTCGGCCATCGCCATGCGCTTATCGAAACTCACCGACTGCGTGTATCGGAGCACGAACTCGGAAACGGGTTCAGAGAAGCGGCCTGACCAAGCTTCTTTCTTGGCGTGCAGGGGATCGGCGGAGTTGTTGTGCTCTTGAGTCATAGCGGAGAGTCCGGCAGTGTGCGGCCAATTGCCGCGGTAAGGGATTGTGCGGCCGGGGTAATCCGGTCAAAATCCGTGGAAAAACGCGCATTCTAGCAAAAAGCACCCGATCAAAACTAGGTGTAATTGCCTGATCAGCTGTGGAATTTTGTGCTTCTGACCGTATCACGGGAAGATTCTGCGGGTGCTTTTCCGCAGGGCCGCTGGCAGTAAGGTTTGCGCAATGACGGCTTGATACAATTCCTAAATTGTCTGCGTCCGGAGTACAGAAAGGCCCGGCGCAAAAAGAAAGAGCAAAGGAGAAAAGGTTCATGGCTGATCTGCAGCATTGCGTTATCGCCACGCGTGAAAGTCCGCTGGCGATGTGGCAGGCACTTCATATTCAGGACAGGCTCAGAAATCACTATCCGAAGGCGCAGGTGGATATTCTCGGTATGACCACCCGCGGCGATCAGATCCTTGACAAGACCCTCTCCAAGGTGGGCGGCAAGGGCCTTTTTGTGAAGGAACTCGAAGCCGCGATGCTTGCGGGTGAAGCAGACCTTGCCGTGCATTCCTTAAAGGACGTGCCGATGGAGCTCCCCGAAGGCTTCGTGCTTGCCGCAGTCTGTACGCGCGAAGATCCGCGTGACGCCTTTGTAAGTCACAGGTACGAGCGTCTTGAAGACCTGCCGGACGGCGCCAAGGTCGGAACCGCGAGCCTTCGCCGTGAACTCATGATCCGTTCGCGCTTTCCGAAGTTAAACGTGGCTTCGATCCGCGGTAACGTCGGCACGCGCCTCTCGAAGCTCGATCGGGGTGATTTTGATGCGCTCGTGATGGCAGGTGCCGGCTTAAAGCGTCTGGGCTTATCGGATCGTATCCGCCATTTCATTGAACCGGCTGAGAGTCTTCCTTCGCCGGGGCAGGGCGCCCTGGGTATTGAAGTGAGGGCTGACAACAAGGCAATCCTTGAAGCCCTTCAGTTTTTAAACGATACCGAAACCCGTGCCTGTACGATGGCCGAGCGCGCTGTCTCTCGCGCGCTGGGCGGCTCCTGCCAGGTGCCTTTGGCGGCTTACTGCATTGTTGATAAGGGCGAGTTGTGGCTCAGAGCGCACGTGGGCGACCACCGCACCGGGGAATGCATCCGGGCCGAGGCCCGAGGCGCTTTTGCCGATCCTGAGGGCCTTGCCGCCACGGTTGTGGCATTACTCGAAAAGCAGGGTGCGCGTGCGCTTCTTGAGAAAGTTCTCAGAGAAACGGACGCCTGAGTCAGAAGCTCGTTAACAATCCAAACACAGAGAAGAATGTCTGGGAGTTCTGTTGAAAACAAGCAGCGGCCGGTGATTCTGACGCGCCCCGGCGCGGCAAACGACCGGCTGGCGGATCTTTTGGAAGCCGATGGCGTCGAAAAAGTCTGGCGCTGGCCCGCTTTTACGATCACGCTGCCCGAGGATCAGGACATCGTGTCGGACCGCTTTGCGCATTTGGACGATGTGCAGATGGTGGTGATGGCCTCTCCTGCCGCAGTCGCTGCGGTCGCCCACTGGGTGCGCCGCTGGCCCGAGCACATCACGCTTGCCACAGTCGGTGAAGGTACGGCTAAAGTCATTAAGGCAGCCTGGGGCGACGACGTCAAGGTTCTTTTCCCCAAGGGTGACGCTGAGCACTCCGGCAGCGAAGCGCTTTTTGCGCTCGTTAAAAAGACGGGCGTTCCGATGCGTGTTTTGATTGCCCGCGGGCAGACCGGGCGTGAGTGGTTAAGCGACCAGCTGATTGCGCTCGGAGCCGATGTCGAAAAACTTGCCTGCTACGTGCGTGTGCCGATTGAATTGAATCCCCGGCAGATCCGGGACCTTGAGAAGGCCGTCAACGGCCCCTCTCCCATTGTGTACCTCACAAGTTCCGATTCGGTTGCAACGATGCTTCATGCCGTGAAGGTTGTGCCCGGCGCTCGCGAGTGGTTCTTAAAGGGTGCCGCAGTCACGATTCATCCGCGCTGTGCTGAGCGCTTAAAAGAAGCCGGTTTCGAGCACATCGAAATCACAGGGACGGATGATGAGCGCGTCAGAGGCCACATTTGCGCAAACCTTTACGCGTAGGGCGGTGCAACGGAAATTTGCAAAATTGCCTGTAATTACAGCTTTCTTTTTTCCGTTGCAGCGCCTTTTGCACTAAAATACGCCCCCTTTCGAAATGCATCATTGTTTTGAGGCTCTCTTAAATTGGGCCGGATGCGTTTCTTTCACAGAATTTTTTAGCAGAGTGTCATAAAAATGGGTCTTGCCCGAGTGACTGCCGGCCGTGATGTGCCGCATGACTTTAACGTGATCGTTGAAATTCCGGCGAATTCCGATCCCATCAAGTATGAAGTGGACAAGGAGTCCGGCGCCCTTTTCGTGGACCGCTTTGTCGGTACCGCAATGCGCTATCCCTGCAACTACGGCTACATTCCGCAGACGATCGCCGATGACGGTGACCCGGTTGACGTGTGTGTTCTGACGCCTTTTGCGCTTACAGCCGGCACCGTGATCCGCTGCCGTCCGATTGCCGTTCTCGTGATGGAAGACGAAGGCGGTATTGACTGGAAGATCCTTGCAGTGCCCGTCAACAAGGTCTGCATGCGTTATTCCACCTGGAAGTCCGCTGACGACGTTCCCGCGGACGAACTCGATCAGATCCGTCACTTCTTCGAGCACTACAAGGATCTCGAACCGGGTAAGTGGGTGAAGGTGAAGGGCTGGAAGACTGCCAAGGACGCCGAAGAACTCATCATGGCCGGTGCCAAAGCCTACGAAGAAATGGACGTGAAGCCCAAGACCGCTTAATTATCGGTTTTGAGCTCCCGGTAAAGCCCGCGGCGAACAGAGAATTCTCGTTTTCTTTGTTTGTGGCGGGCTTTTCGCTATTGTGTCATCTGTGCCGTTGTTTGCTTTGAGACTTCTTTCACAAAACGCCATGCAGACCAAAGAACCGATAAGGTGCGCGCTTTATCAGATGAACCCGAAAGTCGGTGACTTTGCGGGTAACGCTGAGAAAATTTTGTGGGCGGCCCGAAAGGCGGCCGATGCGGGTTGCTCGCTTCTTGTGACGCCCGAAATGAGCCTTGTGGGCTACCCCGCGGAGGACTGGCTTTTAAGAGACGACTTTTGCGCGAAGGCCCGGGCGGAACTTCAGCGGCTGGCGGAAAAACTCGCAGACTTCCCGGATCTAGGGGTCCTGGTCGGCGTGCCGGAAGTCGCAGAGGGACATCGCTTTAACAGCATTGCGGTCCTCAGAGCAGGCCGCATCGAGGCCCTTTGCCGCAAGCAGCATCTTCCAGAGTACGGTGTGTTTGACGAGACCCGCATCTTTACGCCGGGCAACAACACAACGGTCGTAACGGTCGAAGGCGTCAAAGTCGGCCTTTGCATCTGTGAAGACCTCTGGTACCCGGACGTCGCTCAAAAAGCTAAAGCGATGGGCGCCGAGATCCTTGTTGCCTGTAACGCGAGCCCCTACGAAGCGGGTAAGGCACGTCAGAGGGAGCGCACTGTCGTAGGACATGCCGCAGCCGCAGGGCTCGGCCTCATTTACGTCAACTGCACGGGCGGGCAGGACGAACTCATTTTTGACGGCGCGAGTTTTGTTTCCGATGATCAAGGAACGATCGGCCTGCGCCTTACGGCGTTTGACGAGGAATTCGCCGTTTTTGAGACGGCTCACAGTTATGAAGCGGTTGCGGTTTCCGAAGAAACTCCGGAATCCGAGCTTTATAAGGCGCTCACCTTGGCCGTGAGAGACTACGTGAGAAAGAGCGGCTTTACGGACGTGGTGCTCGGGCTCTCCGGCGGCATTGACAGCGCCGTGGTGGCAGCAGTAGCTGTCAAAGCACTGGGGGCAGAGCACGTGCACGCCGTCATGATGCCCACGCGCTTTACGGCGGATTTAAGCGTCACGGAAGCGAGGAAGCTTGCCTCCAACCTCGGCATCCACTACGTCGTGCGGCCCATTGAACCGCTTTTTGCTTCCTTTGTCTCAGAGCTCTCCGCGGACTTCAAGGACCGAAAGCCCGATGTGACCGAAGAAAACCTGCAGGCCAGAATCCGCGGCGTTTTGCTCATGGCCTATTCCAACAAGTTCGGGCAGCTGGTGCTCACAACAGGAAACAAGTCCGAAACGGCCGTGGGGTATTCCACGCTCTACGGCGACACGGCGGGGGCCTTTGCGCCTATTAAGGATGTCTTTAAGACCCGTGTCTGGACTCTGGCCCGAGAGATCAACAGGGAAGCGGGTTTTGAACTCATCCCTGAAACAATCATTACGCGTGCGCCGAGCGCTGAGCTCCGCGAAGGGCAGACCGATCAGGATTCGCTTCCGGATTACGCAGAACTCGATGCCATTCTTGCGCGCTACATGGAAAAGCGCGAGGATGAAAAGACCATTGCCCGAGAAACAGGGTTACCCGAGAGTCTCGTGCACCGCATCGTGACATTGATTCACAAAAATGAATACAAACGGCGCCAGAGCCCGCCGGGCCCCAAAGTTTCAGCGCTTGCCTTCGGCCGCGACTGGCGCTTTCCGATTACAGCAAAGATTTAATTTTCCTTGAGGACATAAAAAATGAAACTCGTTGTCGCTATCGTCAAACCTTTTAAGCTCGATGAAGTGCGTGAGGCACTCGCTGACATCGGTGTGAACGGCCTTACCGTGACGGAAGTGAAGGGCTTTGGCCGTCAGAAGGGGCACACGGAGCTTTACCGCGGCGCCGAATACGTGGTGGATTTTCTGCCCAAGGTAAAGATTGAAGCCGCTGTCGCCGATGACCTCGTCGAGCGGTGCCTTGAAGCCATCCAAAAGAGTGCACGTACCGGCAAGATCGGTGACGGCAAGATCTTTGTGTTCGATGTGGAGCAGGTGATCCGTATCCGCACCGGTGAAACGGGCGAAGCGGCTGTTTAACGTCTGCCCGCCTTCTGCAGGGGGCAGCAGCCTACGGCACAAGCTGAACTCTGCGGAGGATCTCTTCGACATGTTCCCTGACGGAAGCCAGGGATTTTTTTGCCAGGTACTGCGTGTACGGAGGCGTCAGTGTCAGGGGAGATGCCTTGAGCAGACTGATGGCTGAGGTGAGGCTTTCCGCGTCCGACACATTGAAAGTGACGCGTGCTTTCCTGTCGATAATTTCGCAGCAACCGATATTTTCCCCGAATATACCGGGGGTGCCGTTAGCCACGCTCTCGGGCCCTACCATGCCGAAGGGTTCATAGCTGCTTGCAAGAATCGTGTAGTCGCAGGCTTTATAAAGTAGCGGCATTTCATTGCAGTACCCCACATAGAGAGTGTTTTTGCACTCTCCTTTAGGCGGGCGTCCGGCAACAATGAGTAATTCCTCTCCGTTCCCCTTCTCAAAATAGTCTTTAAGAAGGGGAAGCCCCTTGCGCTTATGGCTTGAGGAAGGAAACAAGAAGAGGGTTTTGTCATCCGGCAGATGGAAGTGTCTGCGAAGCTCACTACGTGTCTGATCGGTATCCTGCGTATTGATCGTGAGCGGAGGGTAAAGCGTGGTGATTTTGTCAGGGTTGATGCCGTAAAAGTCCCTGAGCTCCTGCTTCATGATGTCGGCATGGGCCACAATGAGCTTTGCACGACTGTATAAACGCCGTTCGGTTGCTATGGTCCATCTGTCGTAAAACCAGGGACTGCGTTTCATGGCTTTCAGATAGCCGATGTGCGTACCGCCGCAGCAGTCAATTTCCGCTCCCGGAGTCAGGGAGCATGCGATGGATGTATCGAGCTTCATGTCCCGGCTGATGTGTTCAAACCAACGGCCGAACTTGACGACCTTCAGTTTGTTCGGAAGCCAGGCGGTCAAGCACTGATGTACTTCACAGTCGGAATAAAAAGGCAGGGACGTATCTGCGTCCATGGTAAAGACAACCGGCTTATGGCCGAGTTCCAAAAGAGCCTCCACCAAACTCAGTGCATATTGTTCCATTCCGCCTGAATGCGCAAAATGATTACAGGTAATTCCGATTCTCATGATGGTGGAGCTGTTTGGATTGTCTGCAAAAGAAAAGCCCGCCGCAGGACGCGCCCGGGGCAGGCTTAAATTCTACTGTTTAGAGAACTGAAACCGTCTCTTATTCAACAGTACGCGTACCGATCACTTCGATCACGGCGCGGCGGTTCGGGGCGAGGCAGTCAATGAGATCAGCCTTCGTCTTGATGTCGCCGGCCTTGCTGGGATTCGGGCAGTCAACAACCGGATCAGCGGTACCGCGGCCTTCGGTCTGGATGCGGGTCGTGTCAACGCCCTTCATGCCGAGGTAGTCACGCACGGATTCGGCGCGTGCGAGGGAGATCTTCTGGTTGTAGGCTTCGGAGCCCAGGCGGTCAGCGTAACCGGTGGCAAGCACGACTTCGAGGTCCATGCCGGCCATACGGCTCACGAGCTGGTCAAGAAGAACCTGACCGGCAGCGGAGAGGTTCACGCTGTCAAAGCCAAAGAGCATATCGGCGGAAAGCGTCACCTTGGCGGTTGTGGGAGCGGTCACCGGAGCCGCAGCGGTCTTGCCGCAGGCTTCCGCGGAGAGGATGTCCTTGTCGCAGGTGCAGCCGGCGCCTTCGGGACCGGCCTGTTCAGCCAGCGCGGGTGTCCAGAAACCTGTACGCCAGCAAAGGCCGAACGGATTCATGACGGTGGCGTTGGTGGAATTGACAACGTAGGGGTTCACGGGAGCAGCCGTGCTAACACCGGTCGTTGCAATCAAAGCCGCGGCAATCAGACCGCCGATCTTGACAGAAGTTTTCATTTCCTTTTCCTTCAAAAAATAGGCACTGTTTGCAGCGTCCACACACCGGCGGGAAATACGGCCGCCGGACCCGAAAAACGGGAAGATGAGCCGCGGGCGCAGTGCTACGCCTGCGGCAGATATAGTTCTGACTTATGCCATTGTGCCCTAAAAAACGGCCAATGTGGTAGAAATCGGCCTGATTTGTGTGTCGGCACAGTCTGCGTGTCTCACTTTTCAACGGTGAAGCCCTGTTTGAGGGCCTTACGGACGCGGAAACGGGTGAGGAGAAACGCGGGTTAAAACGGTAAAATAAATCGTTTTCCGCCGGCAAAGAATCTTTTCCGGCATTTTTAGGGTTGTCAGACACAAACAGAGCTCAGTATGGATCAGGACACCAACGACAATCAGAATCACGACGAAAGCGGATCGATCAACGACGGCGAAGCCAACGGCATGCCGATTTCCTATTCCCTTGAAACGCTTCCCGTGACGCTGGAAACGGAAATGAAGCAGGCTTACCTCGATTACGCCATGAGTGTGATCGTGGGCCGTGCTCTTCCTGATGTGCGTGACGGCTTTAAGCCCGTGCACCGCCGCGTTCTGTACGCGATGCACCAGCTCAACAACACCTTCAATAATCCCACCAAAAAGTGCGCGCGTGTTGTGGGTGACGTGATCGGTAAGTACCACCCGCATGGCGACCAGGCTGCCTACCAGACGCTGGTGCGCCTCGCGCAGGACTTTTCGATGCGCTATCCGCTTGTTTCCGGTCAGGGTAACTTCGGTTCCATTGACGGCGACGGGGCGGCCGCCATGCGTTACACGGAGTGCCGTCTTGCGCAGATTGCGGACTCCATGCTGGACGACCTCGACGAAGACACCGTCGACTTTGTTCCGAACTTTGATAACTCCGAAAAAGAACCGGTGGTGCTCCCTGCGAAACTTCCGAACCTTCTGGTGAACGGTTCTGCGGGTATTGCGGTCGGTATGGCAACGAACATTCCGCCGCACAACCTCGGAGAAACCGTGGACGCGTGCCGCCATCTTCTGCACCACCCGGACGCAAGCGTTGACGAACTGATTGCCAAGATGCCCGCTCCAGACTTTCCCACGGGGGGCATCATCTTTGGTCTCAAGGGCGTGCACGAGGGCTACCGCACCGGGCGCGGGCGCGTTGTGATCCGCTCGCATACGCACTACGAAGAAACGAAGACCGGGCGCCAGGTTCTGGTCGTTGACGACATCCCGTATCAGGTCAATAAGAAGGTGCTCGTTGAAACCATCGCCCGCCTGATGCACGACAAGAAGATCGAAGGGATTTCGGAACTTCGTGACGAGTCGTCGCAGAACGTGCGCATCGTGATGGAACTTAAGCAGGGCGCTTTTGGTGAGGTGATCCTCAACCAGCTCTATAAGCTCACGATGCTGCAGACCTCGTTCGGCATGAACATGGTGGCGCTCGTGGACGGCCAGCCGCGCCTATTAAACCTCCGTCAGATCATTGAGTCGTTTTTGAGACACCGCCGCGAGGTTGTAAACCGCCGCACGATCTTCAGGCTCAACAAAAACCGTATGAGGGGCCACATTTTGGAAGGCCAGGCGGTGGCTTTGTCCAACATCGATGAGTTCTTAAACGTCATTAAGACGGCGCCGACCCCTGCAATTGCCAAGCAGCAGCTCATGGCGCGCGCCTGGGAATCGGCGCTCGTCACGTCGCTTCTCACCGGCGTTGGTGACCCGTCGGCCTATATGCCCGAGGACGCCGAAGCCGGTTGCGGGCTTGATAAGGACGGGCGCTACCACTTAAGCGGCGTTCAGACCGACAAGATTCTGCAGATGGCGCTGCAGAAATTGACGGGCCTTGAGCAGGACAAATTAAACGACGAATACCGTGAGTGTCACGCTCAGATTGCGGATCTTCTGGATATCCTCGCGCGCCCCGAGCGCGTGATGGCGATCATGGACGCGGAACTTGAAGAGTTGAAGACGAAGTGGGGCGACGCGCGCCGCTCTGAAATCGATAATTCAAGCGACCCGAACTTCAATCCCCTCGATTTTGTCGCCAACGAAAACGTTGTTGTGACGCTCTCGCGTGAGGGCTACATCAAGCGCTTGGCGCTCGCCGAATACCGTGAACAAAAGCGCGGCGGCACGGGTAAGCGCGCTGCGAAGATGAAGGAAGGCGATGTCATTGAACAGGTGTTTGTCGCCAACACCCACGGTAAGGTGCTCTGCTTCAGTAACCTCGGCCGCGTTTATTCTTTGGACGTCTACCTCATCCCGGAAGGCGCCCGCGCGAGTAAAGGCAAGGCGATCGTGAACCTTCTGCAGTTGATGCCCGAAGAAAAGATCACGATTGCGCTTCCTGTGACCGCGTTTGAGGCTGATCACTTCGTCTTTATGGCAACCGCCAAGGGCGTTGTGAAGAAGACGCCGCTTACCGAGTTCGAGCAGGTGAAGCGCGCCGGCAAGGCTGCGATCAGTCTCGATGAAGGTGACAGCCTGATTGGGGTTGCCATCACCGACGGTAAGCACGATGTGATGCTCTTTTCGGACGCCGGCAAGGCCGTGCGCTTTGATGAAGCCTGCGTGAGAAGCCTCGGCCGTACGGCCCGCGGTATGGGCGGCATGAGGCTTGAGGGCGAAGACCGTGTGATTGCCCTTTTGGTGGCTGAAGACGACACGCAGATGGTTCTCACAGCCTGCGAAAACGGTTACGGCAAGTGCACGCCGATCAGCGAATACACGCGTCACGCCAGAAACACCAAGGGCATGATCGCGATTGCCACGACGGAACGTAACGGCCGCGTGATCGGGGCAGTGCTCGTGCACGAAAATGACTCCGTGATGTTCTTGTCGGAGTCGGGCAACATCGTGAGGAGCCCCGTCTCCGACGTGCGTGTCACCGGGCGCGCCGCACAGGGCGTGACACTCATGGATGTGAGGGGCGATGACCGGCTCATTCACATCGTGCGCGTGGCCGAAGACGACCTCGATAACGAGGGCGAAGGCGGCGAGGGTGACGGTGAAGCGGGAGCCGCTCAGACGGGTGCTGAGGATCAGGAAACGGCGGAGAACGAAACGACCGCACCTGACACACCGTCAGACACTACCGACAACAACTAAGTAAACCCCAAAGCCGGTCTTTCATGGCGAAAGGCCGGCTTGCCGACTGCAGGGCGGACGTCACGCTTTAACCCGCGGCAGTCAGTCAGAGTAAACGTGAAGGGAGAAAACTCATGAACCGTGTGTATAACTTCTCAGCGGGCCCGGCGGTGCTGCCGCTGGAGGTTCTGGAAGAAGCCTCGCGTGAACTGCCGAACTTTCACGGGCAGGGGATGAGTATTCTCGAAATGAGTCACCGCGGGGCCACCTATTCGGCGATTCATGAAGAAGCCCGGACGAACCTCAGAGAGCTCCTCGCAATCCCTGAAACGCACGATATTTTGTTTCTGCAGGGGGGCGGTCACCTGCAGTTTGCAATGGTTCCTCTGAATCTTCTCGGAGCCGCTGCGGAAGCCACTTATATCGTTAACGGCGTCTGGTCCAAGAAGGCCGCCACCGAAGCCGCCAAGTTCTGCCACGTGGATGTGATCACGAGTGACTACGGTCACGGCGTGCCGCCCGCGGACGTCGTGAAGGTCCCCAACGACGCGGCCTACCTCTACTACTGCCAGAACGAGACCGTAAACGGCCTGGAATTTAACTACATTCCGCCGGTGCCGGACTGTGTGCCTCTGGTAAGCGACGTGAGTTCCAATTTCCTGTCGCGCCCGATTGACTTTGCCAAGCACGCTCTGGTCTTTGCGGGCGCCCAGAAAAACTTCGGTCCGGCGGGTCTTACCGTTGTCATTGTCCGCAAAAACCTTCTGGGCCTCGCCCCGGAATCCTGTCCCACGATGCTCAACTACGCCGTGCACGCCAAGGCCGATTCCCTCTACAACACGCCGCCCGTCTTTGCGGTTTACATGGCGTATCTTGTGACGCGGTGGCTCAAAAAAGAAGGCGGCATTGCCGAAATGGACCGCCGCGCCAAAGAGCGCTCAGGCCTCATTTATGACGTGATCGACAAGAGTGACGGCTTTTATATCAACACCATTGCCCCGCAGGCAAGAAGCCGCATGAATGTGGTCTTTACGCTCGCGGAAGAAGCGCTCACGGAGCTTTTTGTGAAAGAGGCAGCGGACGCCGGGCTCACCAACCTTAAGGGCC
>UMDD01026276.1_pt1 | contig 11944 bp, 10 predicted proteins | sample 1964401 | NCBI WGS metagenome assembly UMDD01 (sample SAMEA4835985, study PRJEB28245) | human gut metagenome | biome: gut microbiome; material: fecal sample | place: Denmark | collected 2008
AAGAGCTTGCAGTATCGTTCCCAGTGCAGCCTGCCATTGCTGTACACATTGCCAAAGCTGCAATAATAGTTACCATTTTCTTGTTCATAATATTTTGCCTCCGAAAAATGACAAGAATCACTCGGCTGACTCAGCGCCTGACTCAACATCGAGTTCAGCGTCATAAGGGATATCTTCAGTGTCCTTATCGAAAGACTGCTCTGTCCAACTGTCAAAATCGTCAGGGAGCTTGACTTCAACGTTTTCAGTTGTGAATGAGTTTACTGTAACAGTAGTCGTTGAGCCGTCAGAGATAGTTTCTATCTTAACAATATCCTTTGTGTCAGCATTGAAGTAATACTTGAATGTTGTTGTGAAAGAATAATCGTCAGAATCGCTTGTGTCGAGAGTTACGCCTGATTCAAGCTCGATATCAGGATCTTCTGTGCTTTCAAAAGTTTCGCAGATAAGACCGTCGTCAGTTGTTTCAGAGCTTATGAACTTGTAGCTGTCGTTAATGCCGTAGCCTATTTCGCTCTTGAAGTCGTCGATAGATTCTTCCATATCAACAGTGTAATACGTTTTTGACTCGCTGTCAAGTGTGTACATAACTCCGTCGATATTATAGATATCCATATCCACGCCCATAAAGTTCATTTTCATGTGCATATTGCCGCCTGCTATCTCAACAACGGCTGATGAATTGTCATATTCGCTTGCCACTGTCATGTCGATAGCAAGGCTCTCGCCCTGTATCTTCTTTGTATACTGCGCTGTGAGAGTATCCTCGAGATCTGTGGCTGTGCCTGCTTCTGAAGCAGTTGACTCGTCAGCGGCTGCGCTTGTTTCTGCCTTTGATGTGCTGTCTGCTTTTGATGAGCTTGAAGAACTGCTGTCAGAACAGCCTGCCATTACTGCGCATGACATTATAAGTGAAACGAGAAGTGCAGTTATTTTTTTCATTATAAATACCTCTTTCTAAAATTTTAATAAATTATTATTGCTATATAACCTATACTCAAAACTATAACATATTTCAAAAATAGCGTCAATAGATTTTGTGAAATATTTTTCCCTTTTCGTATCGAACCACAAATCAACAAAGCTAAGAAAGCATGATTTAGGTATTTATAATCAAACATATTTGTGGTATAATGTGAATAGTAAGAATAAAAGGAGCGAATTATGAGATACGATAATATACATAAAGGCAAATTTCTATCAAGACCGAACAGGTTTATCGCCAACGTTGAGATAGACGGCAAAGCCGAGGTCTGCCATGTGAAAAATACGGGCAGATGCAAAGAGCTTTTGATCGAGGGGTGTACTGTTTGGCTTGAACATTCAGACAGTGCATCGAGAAAGACCGCTTTTGACCTTGTTGCAGTGGAAAAAGGTGACAGACTTATAAACATGGACAGCCAAGCCCCGAATAAGGCGGTAGGGGAGTGGCTGAGAGAAAAAATGCCTTTTGGCGAGGGCTTCTCGGTCTATCCCGAAAAGAAATACGGCAATTCACGCTTTGATTTTTACTTAGAGTCGCAGGATAGGAAGATCTTCATGGAAGTCAAGGGCTGTACGCTGGAGAAAGACGGCGTTGTGCTTTTCCCTGACGCTCCTACCCTCCGTGGGGTGAAGCATATAGAGGAGCTTTCTCACTGCCTCGATGAGGGGTATGAGTCTTATATAATGATACTCGTTCAGATGAGCGATGTGAAATATTTCACTCCAAATTATGACACTCACCCTGAGTTTGGAGAGGCTTTGGAGAAAGCTTCCCGAAAGGGCGTGAAGATACTATGCTATGACTGCAACGTGACCCATGACTCTATGACAGTGGGCAAGCCTGTTAAGGTGAAGCTGGGCAGGTAATATGACGGCTCGTCCTGCATATACATTATAATACTAAGATGTATATGGGAGTGACAGCATTGGATATAAAGAAAGTCTGCCTGCGTTGTGTTGCAGTTATAATAGTGGCGTTCGTTATGCCCACGGGGATATGGCTTTATGCAAGATCTGCAAGCAGGTTCGGCAGGGTGGCGGCTGTGGCGGCAGGGGTGGCTATGGGAGAATACAAGCCTTGTTTCGCTATGGAAAGCGAAACGGATACGGCATCAAAGCCTGTGGTATCAAACAAGCTTGAAGCGGCAGTGGTGTCAAAGCACAGCATATGGGATATGGATATGGCGCCACAGGAGAAGCAAACGCCATCTGTAAGCGCAGAAGTGCCAAGTCCTTTGCCTGCTCAGGACGTGACGGACAAGATACCATATCCTGCAAGCATGGAGGGGAATGACGGTGTTATAGAAAAATACACCTACGGAAGATATGACGGCGAGCAGTATTTCGACCTTGACGGCGGCGGTCAGGTGAGAAACTGCACTGACCTTTCAAATGATGAGCTTTACGAGGAAAGCTCAAAGCCATATGATTTTCAAATAGACGGAAATTCCTCTGAGCCGCAGATACTTATTTATCATACCCACGCCACGGAAAGCTTTGAGCCCACAGACAAAGACCACTATGACAGCTCCTTTTCCTGTAAGACCACCGACCCTGAAATGAATATGCTGTCGATAGGGGACAAGATATGCGAACAGCTTGACAAAGCAGGTGTTGCGTATATCCACGATACACTTGTGCATGATTATCCCAGCTATGACGGCTCTTACGATTCAAGCCGAATGGCGGTAAAGCAGATATTGGAGGAGTACCCCTCTATAAAGGTATGCCTTGACGTTCACCGTGACGGCATAGAGCGTGAGGACGGCACAAGGCTCGCACCTGTGGCGGAGATAGAGGGCAGGGAAGCGGCTCAGCTTATGATAATATCAGGGTGTGATGACGGCACTATGGGTATGCCTGACTATATGAAGAATTTTCACTTTGCCTGTGCCTTGCAGTCGGCTTTGGAGAGCGATTGGCAGGGGCTTACACGGCCTATTCTGTTTGACTATCGCCACTATAATCAGGACTTGACCACCGGCTCGCTTCTTATAGAGGTGGGAAGTCACGGCAATTCTATCACTCAGGCACAGTATACAGGCGAGCTTATAGGAAAGACCTTGGGTGAGATGTTCGGAGGAGAATAGGTGCAATAACGCACAAAATATGTGTGGCGAATTGTCTTAAAATGCCGAAAATACGGCTTTTAGCGGTTGGTTTCTTGACAAGAACGGGGTTTTGCGTTATAATTAAAGGGACTACATAAACGTTACAGCGTGAGAAATATATAATACGCTCATATTTTGGAGAACTGATATTATGAAAAAAATTTACCCCATGAAAAGAATAGCCGCAGGCTGTATGGCTCTGTGCATAGCTTTTGCCGCCTTTGGTTTTTCTGACGGAAGCGTAAGTGATATCGCTTTGGCGGATAACGATACATACAGCAGTCAGCTTGAAGAACTAAAAAAGCAACAGCAGGAGCTTGATAAGCAGATAGCTGACGCTGACAAAAAGCTTGCCGACGAGCAGGACAACCTTGAGGCTATAAAGAAAAAATATAAGTCCATACAGAAAAAAATAGCAAATTCAGAGAAATATTCCTCTGAGCTTGAAGATCAAATGGCAGAGCTTGACGGCAAACAGCTTGACACTCAGCACAGCCTTGACTTGCAGGAAACTGCAATAAACGAGGGCAAGGACGATTTTATGGAGCGTATTCGTGCAATGTATGTTGCAGGAGGAGCAGATTCGTACACGAACGTGCTGATAAATTCATCTGATTTTTATGACATTCTTATGAGGATAGAGCTTGTGACGAGAGTTGCAAAGCACGATAATGACGAGCTTAACGAGCTTTTGGATCAGTATAAAAAGCTTGAAAAGACCAAGGCGGAGCTTGATGAGCAGATAAAACAGCTCAAAGCAAAGGCTGAGGAATATGCCAAGGAGCAGAAAACTTTGGCGGGCGAGCAGGCAGAGCTTCTGAAAATGGAGCAGGAGTCGGGCAAGCTTATCGAGCAGATAAAGAACGATAAGAGCGACCTTGAAGATAAGTCACAGCAGGTGGACAATAAGTATTCGGAGGTGTCCTCAAAGGCGAATACCACCACGACTACGACCACCACCAAGAAAAAGACTACCACCACCAAAAAGAGTGGCAACAGCGGTGAAAAGACCACTACCACGAAGAAGCCGGCTCAGACGGAAAAGCCTGACGAAACTACGGCTCAGACTACCACAACTCCCCAGGAAACAGCTAAGCCAAAGCCTGAAACAAGCAAAAAGACCACTACCACAACAGCAGCTCCTGCGCCTAAGCCTGATTATTCAAGCAGTTCTAAAATAGACACTGTTGTTTCATATGCCAAAAGCATGGTGGGCGGAGCGTATGTATGGGGCGGTTCACAGTTTGGTGCAACGGATTGTTCGGGTCTTGTGATGCTCTCGTTCGCACAGGTGGGAATAAATCTTCCGCACTATGCGGCGTCGCAGGCTTTATACGGCACTACAGTTTCATATAACAACATGAAGAAGGGCGACGTTATCTTCTTTGGCGGAGCGTCGATCTCGAGCATTTACCACGTTGCTATCTATATCGGCGACGGCAAAATGGTACACGCCCAGAACACTGCCACTGGTATCGTTATTTCAAATGTTGAGTATTTTTCAAGATACAACAACATCACTATAATCAAAAGACTTATATAACGTAAAAACGCAGTCTGCAAGGGCTGCGTTTTTTTATATCTATAATTATTCAACATAAAACGCCACGAAAATTCATATAAAATTACTTAACTGTGAACATTCATTTTCAAACCTATTGACAAAGCTAAGTATTTGTGATATAATTAAATCAAATAAAGATTGTAGGCTTTGATAACAATTGCTGTGCAAAACAGCAGTAAGGCAGGGGGAAGAAAAATGGATAGTCTGAAAACGTGTTTTTTTGGCGGCTATGATAAGCTTGATACATTAAAATATATCGACACCATAACCAGCGAGATCTATATGCTGGAGTCGGCTATCGAAAAGAAAAAGAACGGTGATAACTTTGTTATCCCCGGAGAAACAGGTCAGCGAAAGCTTAAAGGTTCAGCGCTTGGTGGATTTGCAAAGCCTGATGTGGACAGCTACATCTGTGCGCTTCTTGGAAAGGCGGCTGAGCTTCGTGAAAAGCTTTGCAGCTAACGGCTAATAAAGGCAAAAAAATATCCGCAGAGGTCATTTTATATGGCTTCTGCGGTTTTTTTGTCGCATCTTGTCTTAAAAGAGCAAAAAAAAATTAATACCCACTTCCATCGGCTGAAATGAGCATTAATTTTTATAGAATTATGAAAGGGATTCTTTGGTATTTGGTAAAACCTAAAGACGAGGAAATGTATCAGCGACTTGGGGAATCGCAGAGGGAAAGAAGACAAAAACCTGACTTTAAGTTTTACCAATTACCAAAGCTTTTTTTGTATCTTCTGCTGTGATTATATAATACCAGTTCTGTGTGAACCGAATATGAATTTTCAGGGGATTTCGGAGAGTTTTTTGAAAAAAATAAATGTTAATCACCAGTTCACAATTATAAGCTATAATGTCATTATTGGGGAATTTTTTTACGAGGGAGGATATTTTATGTTTCAGATACTTGTGGTGGAGGACGACGCAAGCCTTAGAAAGCTCATGTCTGCCGCACTTAAACAGCATGGCTATGTGACTTTTCTTGCAAATGACGGTCTGGAGGCTTTGGACGTTCTTGAAAAAACGAATATAGACCTTATAATTTCAGATATAATGATGCCGAATATGGACGGCTATGAGCTTACAAGACAGCTCAGAAAGGCTGATTTCAACTTGCCTATACTTATGGTCACCGCAAAGGAGACCTTCGAGGACAAGCAGGAGGGCTTTTCTGCCGGCACAGACGATTATATGGTAAAGCCTATTGATATAAATGAGATGATACTCCGTGTGGGTGCGCTTTTAAGGCGTTCAAAAATGGCGTCGGAACATTCTCTTACTGTGGGAAACTGCGTGCTTGATTATGACGCTATGAGCGTGGCGGTTGACGGCGGAGCGGCGGAAACTATACCGCAAATGGAGTTCAAACTGCTTTTTAAACTGCTCAGCTACCCTGACAAGATATTCACACGCCGTCAGCTCCTTGACGAGCTTTGGGGCATGGATAAGGACGTTGACGAGCGTACTGTTGACGTTCACGTTAAAAGGCTGAGAGAGCGTTACGGAAGCTGTGAGTCATTTGATATTGTCACGGTTCGTGGACTTGGCTATAAGGCTGTGAAAAAGCAGTGACGGATAAGCTTGAGGGGTGAGGGGTTTGGATAAGAAAAAGACCAAAAATAAAACAAGTTTGCAGTTCAAGCTGACTCTTATGTTTTTCTTTGTGATGCTGGTGTCGGCTTCTATATCGGTGTCAGTGCTTGTAATGGTGTGCAGTCCTGTAATGAAAAGCAATGCCGAACAGCAGTTGGTGGAGCTTTCCATGGCAATGGATCAGCTTGAAGAAAAGGGCGGCTTCACTGTGGACGAGATAGTTTCCATTGTGAACAATTCAGCCTATAGTCTGTCAGTGGTGGATAAAAACGATTCAAGAGTACACGACCATTTTGCAGATATCGTGCATAAGGGATATTATGTGTCCTCAGAGGGTGTTGTGCCTAACGCAACTATAATCTCCCAGGTCTATGATAAGTTCGTTATCATAGACAGCTTTTCAAGCGACAGCGTTTACTGGGTAGTAAACCTTGTTGTCATCATAGCTTTTATGGTCTGTATCGTTATCGGTACCATTATAACAGCGTTCATGAGCCGAAGCATTATACAGCCTATACGAGATCTTAGTGCGGCGGCGGCTGAGATAGCAAAGGGCAATTTTAAGGTAAGAGTAAGAGAGCCGTCTGATCCTGAATACAGCATACTTGCGCAGAACTTTAACAAAATGGCTGAGGAGCTTGCAGGTACGGAAACGCTGAGAGGTGACTTTATCTCAAACGTTTCCCACGAGTTCAAAACGCCTCTGGCTTCCATACAGGGCTTTGCAAAGCTTCTGCAATCTGACGATATAACCGAGCAGGAGCGTGAGGAATACACACAGATAATAATCGATGAAACATCACGGCTTTCAAAGCTTTCGTCAAATATTTTGAGGCTCACAAAGCTTGAAAATCAGAAAACAGTGGGCAAAAAGACAAGATTTTCTCTTGACGAGCAGATAAGAAAAATACTTCTTGTGCTTGAACCTGAGTGGTCGAAGAAAAAAATCGACCTTGATATCGACCTTGAGGATATCATGTATGTGGGCAGTGAGGAGCTTATGGCGCAGATATGGCAGAATATCATCAACAACGCTATCAAGTTCACCCCGGAGGGCGGAAAGATAAGCGTGAAGCTTTTCCGCAACGAGAAGAATATCTCGGCGGAGATATGGGACAACGGTCCGTCTATAGCCCCTGACGTAAAGGCGAAGATATTTGATAAGTTCTATCAGGGCGACCGCTCCCGTGCAACAGAGGGCAACGGTCTTGGACTTGCACTTGTAAAAAGGATAATCGAGCTTTCCGAGGGCAGCATAGAGGTAGAAAACGATATGAAAAAAGGCGGCGTTTGCTTCCGCATAAGCCTGCCTTATCTTATTGAGGATATGATGTAGTGTAGGGGCAACCCATTATACATACGAAGATTTTTTTGCAAACAAAAAGGAGCAGTTCATTGCGAATTGCTCCTTTTATCTGTCTATCATATTTTAGAACAGACTTGCCACAAAGCCTGCTGCCACACCGAAAACATAAAGTATTCCCATTATGGCGAAATTCTCTTTCATGTTGTGCTTGTTGGTCTTGAAAAGCACCAGAAGTCCTACTCCTGCCCCTGTGCAAAGTCCTGCGATAAGCGAGCCGAAGCTCACAACACCTTCGATATAAAGCTGTGTAAGAACAACAGAAGCCGCACAGTTCGGGATAAAGCCTATTATTCCTGCTATGAACGGCTGAACTATGCTGTCAGACATAAGCAGGGTCTTTACTGTGTCCTCTCCTGCAAACTCCATTACCGCACCGAGAATAAGGTTTACCGCAAATATAAAAAGTATTATGCTTACAGTGTGGTGAAGTGCCGAGTGCAAAATACTGTGGTGTTCGCAGTCGCAGTCCTCGCATATCTCCTTGAAAGGCTCTTCGTCCTGCTTTTTGCCCATAAGCTTTAAGATAAGGTCAACAAGCACACCTGCTATTATAGCCACAGCTACCTTTATAAGAATAAGCTGCCAAAGCTTGCCGGCAAATGCAGGGTTTGCTATCATCATTGGTATTGCCTCGTCGCTTGTGGCAAGGTATACCGAAATGAGAGTTCCCATTGTGATGAGCCTGCCTGAGTAAAGGTTGGAAGCCACAACGGAAAATCCGCACTGGGGCACTGCTCCAAGTATGCTTCCTCCTATCGCACCAAAAGGTCCCATTTTTCTAAGAGCCTTTCCAAGCTTGTCGGCAGAACGATGCTCTATATACTCTATAAGCAGATAAACTCCGAACAGAAAAGGCAGGATCTTAAGGCTGTCTATTAATGCGTCAAGAAAAACGTCAACTAAAGTTTCAAACATATATCTATCTCCTGTAAATTAAAACGATCTCTGTATCAACTCGACTATTATACAATATTTATTCAGCCTTGTCAATCTTATGTTTATATGATAATCTGTTCATTTGTTTACCCTTTTCAGCAACAAAAAACGAGCGAAATTTCTCCGCCCGTTTTATGTTTTTATTCTGTTTTATACAGAACGCTTTGTAAAGCCGTCCCATGCGGTGAGTAGGAACACCACCATGTGTGCTATAAGAACGCCTACGGCAAAGGTCAGGCTGTGCTGAGCAAATATTGAGTAGCCCTTTGAGATAGAAGCAAGGTCTGTGTTTGCGAACACAAGGAATCTTGCCCAATCCTGTCCAAGCTGACCCAAAAGCTGTGTGACCGTTGAGCCTATGCACATTGTGAATACGCTGACGCCGATAGCAAGGGCTGTGCTTCTTACAAGTGACGAGATAGCAAACGCCAGTGTTGACATTACCACCATTTCAACGCTTTTCATCAGATATTGCTCTGCCGCATAAAGCAGTGTAGGCATTTCCTTTACCTCGCCGCCGCTTACATAGATATAAGGCGTTGTGAAGCCGTCAAAGCCGAGCATAAGCCCTGTAATAGGTATCATCACAACGAAAAGTATGCAAAGCATTATGTAACCCACTGTGATGACAGTGAAGTATTTTGACATCAGTATCTTCCAGCGTTTAACAGGGTTTATAAGCAGGAACTTGACAGTTCCCTGTGAAAATTCAGAGGATACAATGCCGCCTGCGATAACGATAGCAAGCAGTGCGACTACCGTTACAAGGGAAGTGCTTGTGAGGAACACTGTCCAGAATGTTATCTGCTCAGGCTCGCTTGTTTCAAACAGCGTCATTTGGTTTGCTGTGTTGTCGAGCTTATCATTGTCAAGCTGATAGAGTGCAAGTTTTATATTATCCTCCAGCTTTGCTCTGCTGTTCTGTCCGTCAGATTTTGCGTCGCCCATAGTCGCAATGGTGTTTTTTGCATTTGCAACTGTCATGATAAGATCGTTTTTCTTCTCGTTTGACTTGTCAAAGGAAATATCCTTGTCCAACCTGTATTGATATTCCCACTTTTCGCCCTCTGTGAGTATGTCATTATCCAGCCTGTATTGACAGAAGCCACGCCAATCGTTGTCGTCAAGATACTTCTTTATCCCTGACATATCACCAGTGCCGTTTGCGAACACGGCTGACAGTACATCATATCTCCAATCGTCGCTGTCGATATCGTTGTCGATTAGATACTGCCACATTGCGATCTCGTTAGGGTCGCCGTTTGTGTTTTTGAGCCAATCTATGGTTTCCTGATAATCACCAGTTGCGTCATAGCTTGAATAGTTATTGCTCTCCATATTGTGCTTTGCAAAAAGTGCAATGCCTGAAAGACCAAGCGCACATATTATTATAAGCACGATCATTATTTTTGTTGATAGCTTTTTGAAAACCTTTATGTACTCGTTTTTCACAAGTCTGAAAAATCTAGCCAATCTGTACGCCCCCTTCCTTTCCTCCTGTAAGCTCGATGAATACGTCCTCAAGCTTCTTGTTCTCTCTGCGGTGAACAGTGTAAAGTGAAACTCCGCCCTCGATAAGCGTCTTGTTCACCGAGGCTATCTTTTTCTTCTCTATTTCCACAGGGATAGAAAGGACAACTGCACCTGTTTCCTTGTCGATACGCTTGCCCTCGTCTGCGAGCATTATAAGACCCATAGCCTTTTGCGGGTCGTCAACTTCAAGTACATATTCAGCAATTGAGCTGTCAGACTGTGAGATAAGCTCCTCCATTGTGTATGAGCCTATCATTTTTCCGTTTGCGATAATGCCCACTCTGTCGCACATCATTTCCATTTCGCTCATGAGATGTGACGATACCACAACGCAAGTGCCTTCCTTGTGAGCAAGCTCTTTGAGTATGTCACGAAGCTCCTTTATGCCCTGCGGGTCAAGACCGTTGGTAGGCTCGTCAAGTATAAGAAGCTTTGGTCTGTGAAGGATAGCCTGCGCAACGCCAAGACGCTGACGCATACCCAGAGAGTATTTCGACACCTTGTCATTAATGCGGTTTGAAAGCCTTACAAGCTCCACCACCTCTTTGATACGCTCCTCGGTTACTCCCTCTCTCATTCTTGCATACTGACGTAGGTTTTCAAGTCCCGAGAGATATTTATACATCTCAGGGTTCTCAACAATGCCTCCAACGTTCGCCATTGCGCCCTCAAAGTCTTTTCTGATATCCTTTCCGTTAATGGATATCTCCCCCTCGTCAAGCTGTAAAAGTCCCACTGCTATCTTTATAGTTGTGGTCTTTCCTGCACCGTTAGGACCGAGAAAGCCGTAGACCTCGCCACTGTAACACTCCATATCTATGCTGTGAAGTATCTGCTTTTTGCCAAGGGTCTTGTTAAGCCCCTTTATCTTTAGAATAGTATCACTCAACGCTGTCTGCCCCCTCGCTGTCGGTATTTTCTGCACTGCTGTCCGGAACTATCTCAGACTCAGCCTTGCTTTCATCAGCCATGCTGTCACTGTTGTTATCATCAAAGCTGTAATCCTCGCCATATCCGTAGTCGCTGGACGTTGCTATCTTCCAGCCGTCAGAGGTACGCAAAAGATAAAATTCAGCATTTTCATAACTGAAAATCGCCTTGTATGAAGATGTGCTAGGCTCATAGTTGTCAGAATTTGTGTAGTTACCGCTTGTCATGGTGTTTATGCCGTTGGTTGTGAGAAAAGTTGGGTCGCCCTTTGATACGTCATAGCACACATTGTATATCATAGTGACCTTTGCTCCGTCAGCTCCACTCTTGTTTATTGACATCTCTTTTATGTCATACTCAGCCGAGGTGATATCTCCTCCCTGCGTTGCAACTTCAGCTTGGTTTATTTCGTCCAGAAGTCCTGACTTTGACGAAGCGAACTCATTGTCAGAAGTGGTGTAGTCAGTATAATGCTTATCCACAAAATCTGTAAGTTGACTTTTTAACTTATCACTGCTTCCAACGTTTGCACTTGTCAAGTCTGCGATATAATCCCTCATAGTCTGTTCTATCTCAGGCTTGGAAGTCTTGAACTGGTTGTTATCATACACTGAGTAGCATACAACGCCCAGCGCAAGCACACCGCCAAGAACCAGACCTCTGTTTATGTTTCTTAGTTTCAAAGTTTCTCCTCCTTGTGTTTTGTCTTTTTCAGACGTATTTTTTAGTGGCATATATAAGTTTATCATAGCCCTTTCCAACTGTCAACCGCTTTAAGAAACGCTTAAGATTTTCATAAGACAACCATACAGACCATAAGATAAAATACGTTCTTTGTTTAAATATCTGTAGTGGCGAACAGTTCGCTCTCCTTATTAGCGTATTTGCAAGCAAAGCAAAAAGGCGGTGGAACACGCACGATAG
>UMDD01025100.1_pt1 | contig 11896 bp, 10 predicted proteins | sample 1964401 | NCBI WGS metagenome assembly UMDD01 (sample SAMEA4835985, study PRJEB28245) | human gut metagenome | biome: gut microbiome; material: fecal sample | place: Denmark | collected 2008
GAATCTATAATCTCTTTTAAGGTAAATGACATTGGCATATAGCGAACCCACATCGCTTCTGCCAGTAATATATTCTTTTCTTTTGCAAGCCGGATCATATCTTCGGCTTCTTTTGTATTTACGGCAAATGCTTTTTCACACAGAACAGCCCGGTTATGATTCAGACACAGCATCGTATGCTCTTTATGGTGGGAGTGTGGAGTTGCAACGTAGACAAGATCAATCCCGTCATCAGCAACCATTTCTTCATAAGAGCCATACCATTTGGATGCATGATAAGTATCTGAAAATTGTCTGGCTTTTTCTTCCGTTCTGCTTGCTACAGCATAGAGCTCCACTTCTTCCATCCGGTTGACGGTCTCTGCCATCTTGCGGGCGATACCGCCTGCGCCGAGGATGGCAAGGCGTAGTTTCCTGTTTTCTAATCTGGCGTCTGAGGGTGCCGTAGCATTTCTGTTGTCTGATTTATAAATTGGATCTGTTGTATGTTTTTTGTTGTCGGATATATTATCTGATTTTATCATTTTTTTCGTTTCCTTTCTGGGTGGTTTGTGAAGTCGTGGTATTTCTATATTTCCGGTTAAAATTCTATATGGTACTGATGCAACTGAAGCTATTTGAATATTGCCGGGTTCATCATATGTGAGCAATTCTATGATTTTATGCAATTACTATAGAAGCTTTTGGGGATTTGTGCAAGCACATCCCATCATAATGATCATTATATCGTACTCGTTCAATGCATTCGAAAAATCGACCCTTGCAAGCAAGCGATTTTTCATCATTATATCATGTGCTTCGCACATTCTATGCATTCCGCAAAATCAGCATCCTTGCAAGCAAATAATTTTGCGTTCATTATATCATGATTCAATGTAACATTTTATGTATAGTTCAGAGAGTTACTGGTAATACTGGAAATAGTAAGAAGATAAAACAAGTAATAGTTAGATCATGGAGGAATAAGGTTGGGGAAAGTCGGTCAGAGTCGTAAAAAATATAAATGTACATAGGAGCAGCGGGAGGTGGAACGTTTGGGGAAAGACAGAGATGCGGAAGGCGGAATTTATAGTGCAGACAGCCGGATCGATAAAGACATAGATGCAAATATCAGCCGGGTAAAGTCGCTGTTTGCTGATTGGGGAGACATCGTGGAACGTCGGTTTACAGTAAGAAGAACCGGAATGGATGTGTATGCAGAAGATACCACCGGATCAGCAGATGAGACATCCGCTTCGGTAGGAGCAATCTATGTAGTGTACATTGATGGGTTATGTGACAATGGTCTGATTGAGGATACGATCATTAAGCCGGTGACCTGGGAGTGGCGGCATGAGCATGGCAGTTCCCTGTGGGAGGCAATGGATTCATTTGAGACACAATCGGCGGATATAAAGACAGAAAATGACTTCAAAAATGTGATGTTTTCGATATTAAAAGGAGACACAGCGGTATTTGTATCGGATGCAGATCAGGCGTTTGTTGTGTCTTCCAAGAAGCTGCCGGTACGTGGAGTGGAAGAAAGTTCTACCGAGGGTGGAATGCGTGGTCCGCGGGATAGTTTTAATGAAAGTATCCGTACATCGACAGCCCTTATTCGGCGGAGGATTAAAGATACAAGATTAAAATTGATCCAGAATACGATCGGTGTTCGTTCCAGAACCGAGTATGGAATCATGTATATTGAGGATATTGCAGAGAAGAAGCTGGTTGAACAGGTGAAAGAACGGATGAATGAATATGAGATAGATGCCATATTTGACAGTGGAATGGCAGAACATCTGATGGAGAAGAAATGGTACCGGCCGTTTCCGGTATTCCAGTCAACAACCAGACCGGATAAAGCGGCAGCAGCACTGGCAGATGGCAGGGTAGTAGTTGTATTTGACAATTCGCCGGAGGTTCTGATCGCGCCGGCGACGATCAATACATTATTCCAGACTGCCGATGATTATTATAACCGTTGGCCGGTTGCAACTTTTGCCAGAATCATTCGTTATATAGCGGCATTTATCGCGGTGGGGCTGCCGGGCTTCTATATAGCTGTTACCTGTTATCACCGGGAGGTGATACCGGATAAACTTCTCTATGCGATTGCAGTTGCAAGAAATCAGTTGTCTTTTCCGATCGTGTTAGAGGTTTTGATCATGGAGTTGTTGTTTGAATTGCTGCGGGAGGCAGGAATCCGTCTGCCGAGTCAGCTGGGAAATACGATCGGTGTTGTTGGTGGTCTGATCGTTGGACAGGCTGCAGTGGAAGCAGGGATTGTCAGTACGATCGTGGTGATCGTAGTTGCGTTGACGGCAATTGCTTCTTTTGCAATTCCAAATGAAGCCTTTGCCTCAGTGTTCCGTCTTTTGAAATTTCTTACCATACTGGCGGCTGCTTTTTTTGGACTGTATGGCTTTCTTCTGGTGATGCTTTTATTGATTTATCATCTTGCCGGTCTAAACAGCTTTGGTGTTCCATACATGGCACCGGTTGTAACCTGTGGCTATGCAGAGGATGGAATGGAAGATTTTATCCTTCGTAAACCAATCAAAAAATTTGTCTTTCGGCCGGCATGGGCGAACCACAGAGAACGCAGGAGGCTTCGCAAAAAGTAATGATGAATGGGTGTGAATCAATATATGGATTATAGAAATGTGACATTTCGACAGCTTTTTATAACGGGAACTTGCCTGATTTTTCCGATTGCTTTCTGGAATATAGTACAGATTATGACGGATTTTTCAAAAAATAACGGAATTTTATCACTTTTTTTAATGCTAATGCTTGCTTTAGTTTATGTGGTGCTACTACATCTTGCGCTTTCAGGTGTAGTGAAAATGTCAGATCCGGCTAAAGAAAAGACAGAGATAACGGGTGCAAAAGTATGGAATAACAAGAAAAAAGTGGCTATTGCGTCTATTTATGTGATCAGATATGTAATTCGGGTTCTTTTTCTGCTTTATTTCTTTGTACAGGGGAGCCGGATCCTGATGCTGCCGGATTATGCAGAAACGGTTCTGGTTGTTCCGGTATTACTGGCACTTTTCTATATGGCAGGAAAGGGGCTGCGTGGTTATATCGGATTTGCGGAAGCAAGTGTGATCGGAATCGGGATCACATTGGTGCTGTTTGTCATTTGTGGATTTTGGAATGCAGATTTTTCCGGATTAAAAGAATATGTAGAATTCCAGATGCAGGCATCTGCATGTAACACGATATGTCAGGTTTTGATAAAAGGATATCTGATGATCGTAGGGTTATGTATGCTGGAATTTGTCATGTATCTTTATCTGAGAGTAGAGAAACGAAGACGTGGGATGCTGGTGTGGACGGTATCTGTTCCGGTTGTGTTAGCCCTTGTTGCTTCCTGTTTTGTGATATCATTGCTTGGCTTGCAGGGCAGAACAGCCGGCTCAAAGGGAATACTAAATGTTGTGGGTGCGATGATGTTCCCCGGAGGTGCAAATGCGAGGCTCGGTTTACTCGCCTGTTATCTGCTTATAATCTTCGGACTCTTGCTTCTGGCTATCCACATTGTATTCATTTGTCAGTTTGTGGATGAGATCTGGAAGATCATCTGTGTATGGAGAAAAAGCGGCGAGATGAGAGCAGTCTGGAATGATAAGAGTACAGAGTTACATGGATGTGATTCTGATAATGCAATGGATAAAAAAGTGATGGAAGAAAAAAACGATACATTTGAGGATAAGACACAGAAGAAAAACAAATATTCGGCAGAAGAAGATATGGAAGAGAAAAGAAGCCTGTGGATAAGAGGTGGCTGTGTGGTTGTTTTGTTTCTGTTGTTTTTGTGGATGGACCGGTTCCTTGGAGAACGGGATGCCGGCCGGGCATTCATGAGCTACATTGCTGCTGTGGATATTCCTTTGTCTGTTCTTGTACCGGCATTTGCAGGACGGAAACGGACGAATCCGGGGAAGCTTGCAAAGATGGCTGCAGAAGTGATTAGCGGAGTTCTGATCGCCTGTATGTTGTCCGGATGCATGGACAGATCCATTGAAGCGGTAGACTATCTCCGGGTGGTTATGATCTCTGAGACGGAAGGGGGCTACGAGTGCACATTTGTTACAGACAGTCTGGAGGGAGCGGAGTCAGCAGCCGAATCGGAGGAGCGGGAGTATCCGGTTGTTGCGGAGAGCCTGCAGCAGGCACGGGCTGAATATGATCAGGCGCATGACCGGAGCCTTGATCTGAGCCATGTTGAATATATCGTGGTGGATTCCGAAGAAACCCTGCGACAGATGTATCCGGAGCTGATAAAAGAATTTGTGACGAATTATGTAGAAGTGATCTGCACCGATTCGCTTTATCAGGGTGAAGCGTCCGGCAGCATCCGGAAATATATCGCAACGCATTACAAAGGAGAGTGTCTGGCGACACTGGGGGAGTAGACATTCGTTTAAAGTATTAGTTATTGATAAAGAGTGTGAAACAGAATTTGTTTCAATAATAAAGGAATTTAAATATATCAGATATAGATATTTCGTTAGTGTAGATAAAGAAAAATGGAGGTTATGGAAATGGGTAGAGCAGTAAGGGCGGCAGTTGCCGGAATCCTGATCGGTTTATTTTGTGGAACATTATATGTGGAAATGGGAGCACTGAAAAGATTATACAGCGCGAAAAACAGCGTAGAGCAGGTGATGAACCTGATCGAATATGCGGAAGAAAATGAAGATATAGCCTATGACAGTACAGAGGAAAATTATGCCGGAATAACAAGTGACAAAACTTCACAGACAGACGGTAAGAATGATGGATCGAGCCAGCAGGTGGTAAATGGTCTTGAGCCTTCGGATGGTCAGGATACAGAACTGTCAAATGATATCCAGACTGCATTTCGGATTCTGGATGGCACAACATTAAATGCGTATGAAACACAGAAGCAGTTACAGGAACTGGAAGCAATGTATGATGACATAGCAGGGAATTCAAAAGCGGAGCTTGTGGAGAGCAAAATGAATGATCAGAATAAAACATCAGATGTTATCCGGATTCGGATAAGATATGAGGGAAATGAGAATTTATCGGATAAGCAATTGGATGAATTTACTTCATATGTTGAGCAGGCGGTACTTTATGGCATAGCCGAGAAACTTGGCGCAGACTATAACGATCAGGAGAAAAGCATTGTGCGAAAGAATCTGATACTGAGCAAAGAATATATCGATGCCTGTGCAGAGGAAAGTGCAGAAGAATACGGCATCCCGGTTACTGCCTGGTCAGCCTTTGAATACCTGAGCCTCCCGGCAGCAACATTGAATGGCGTTGCTTATCCGGCCGGGTATTATGAGACTTTGTGTGTGACGTTGAAAAGATTATGACTGACTTTTCCACCTACTCCTAAACCTACCCATAAATCCCCGGAATCCTTGAATTATATAGGTGGTTGTGGTATGATATGAGATATTTTGATTATATATTTCAAAGGAGCTCAAGGGAATATGACTAAGAAAAAACTGGTAGTTATTTTTGGAGGAAGATCATCGGAACATGAAGTTTCATGCATTTCAGTTCAGACAGTTGCCAAAGCGGTGGATACGGACAAATATGATATGACACTGATCGGAATCACAAAGGACGGCAAATGGCTGAAGGCTGACAGCATTGAGAGTATTGCTGACGGAAGCTGGTACGACAGTCAGGTTCGTGCAGTGATTTCACCGGATTCTGCAAAAGAGATTATCATAAAAGATGGCGACAGAATCTATGCGGAGCCTGTAGATGTTATTTTCCCTGTTTTGCATGGTTTATATGGAGAAGACGGTACGATTCAGGGATTGTTTGAGATGGCGGACATTCCATATGTGGGCTGTGGTGTATTTGCATCGGCTGCTGCAATGGACAAATTCCATACAAAGATCATTGCTGATCATATCAATGTAACACAGGCAAAATTTGTTCCTGTAGTAGAAGATGATTTTGATGATCTGGATGTTGCGATGGATCGGGTAGAGAGCGAGTTAAACTATCCGGTATTTGTAAAACCATCATCCGCAGGTTCATCAAAGGGTGTTACAAAGGCACATGACAGAGCCGAGTTAGAAGCTGGTCTGCATGAGGCACTCAACCATGATTCCAAGATCCTTGTCGAGGAAACGATCGTTGGCAGAGAGTTGGAATGTGGTGTACTTGGATATGGCAATCATACAAAGGCATCCGGTGTTGGAGAGATCCTTGCTGCCGCAAATGCAGATTTCTATGATTTTGATGCAAAATACAATAATGCAGATTCCAAGACGATCATCGGTGCGGATATACCGGAAGAAGCTGAGGACGAGATCCGTGCAGAAGCAATCCGTATCTTTAATGCGATTGACGGCTTTGGACTTGCCCGTGTGGATTTCTTCCTTGAGAAGGACACCAATCGTGTAATATTTAATGAAGTAAATACATTGCCGGGATTTACATCGATCAGTATGTATCCGATGTTGTGGGATGCAGAGGGATATGATATCAAGACCCTTGTAAATACCTTAATTGAGATGGCATTTGAAAGATAATTTATGACGACGAGAGATATAAAGATAAAAGTAACGGGTGTGCAGAGTGTTGCCGGAGCGGATGATGAGCCGGAGGTTCTGGAGCTTGAGACGCGGGGAACATACTCTGAGAAAAACGGAAACCGCTATATCAAATATGATGAATTCATTGAAGATGTGGAAGAACCGGTGAAGAATCTTCTGCGATTCGATGAGCATGCGCTTCAGCTGACGAAACGTGGCAGTGTGAACACGGTTATGTTATTTGACCGTGAGAAGAACAGCTCAGTGCATTATGTAACTCCGGTCGGACCGATCTGTATGAATATCTGTACGGAGGAATATCATATGGAGCAGTCCGAGAAGGGGATTCGGATTGATATTCGTTACTGTATTGATTTTAACAATGATTATATTACGGATTGCAGTCTGAATGTGACTGCGGACTACGAAGGGGTATAAATATATATGGGTAGTGAGAAATCCTTCGATAGCTTTTTGGGGATTGAAACGATCGCGGAGACAGCATTTGGAGATATGGATGTATGTCTTCCGGTGAACGAAGAAGATAATAATTATGAGGTTACATATTATAATGATCTGGTGACGATGTTCGATGAGATCAGCATGGAGCCTGAAGATACGCTTGTGGATTTTGGCTGTGGGCTTGGCAGAGTGCTTTTTTACTGTAATTCCAGACATTACTGCCGGACGGTTGGAATCGAGAACAATGCCAGGGTCTATGACAGACTTCTGACAAATGCCGCAAGCTATCAGAGCAAATTCCTTGATCAGGAGGAACGGATGCAGTTCCTGAATGTGGAAGCGGAGGCATATGAGATCGGAGATGAAGACAATTATTTCTATTTCTTCAATCCATTTTCCGGCGCAACCTTCAAGAAGGTACTGGATAATATCATCGCATCGGTACGGAGACAGCCAAGAGATATTGAACTTCTGATCTACTATCCGACATTTGAATATCAGAAAGCAATCCGTGACTGCAACCTGTTCGTTTTAAAGAAGATGATCAAATTGTCCGGTTATGAAGAAGACCCGGATGAGAAGGTTCTGGTATATCATTTGTCACGATATTTTGTAGTGTAGAATAAATAAGGCGGTCTATCTGGCAGTAGGGTTGTATATTGACATTAGCGAAGATTCCGTAATGAAATGCACATTGTCAGTAAATACGGGTGCCTGTTTGAGTCCGAAGGACGAGTTGGCACAGGAGTATTTACGAATAGAACATGTGCATTGAATAGGAATCGTAGCAAGTCAATATACAGCCCTACTGCCAGTCAGACCGCCTTATTTATACACATTATATATAGCAGTCATGCAAATTGCAGTCAGGATACAGGTGATTCCGACGATTCCCCACAGTATAGAGGGGTAGATCGCTATACTTCCGATCACATAGGAAGAAGCGTTTAAGATTATATGAAGGATCATGCCGGGGATCAGGGAGCCTGACCATACGGCAAGACAGCCCAGAATGATTCCGGCCGGAACACTGTAGCAGAACTGAACGACATTGCCATGATAGCAGCCGAAACAGAATGCTGTGAACAGGATCGCACAGAGGACGGCATGCTTCGTGTGAAATGCAGAGACAGACAGCTTCAGTGCCACTCCCCGGAAGGCGAATTCTTCAGCTATCGGTGCGAGAAATGTGACTGTACAGATACGGATGATTCCATTGTTGATGGAAAATGACCGCTGTACCCGTTCATGGTATGAGGTCAGAAGCTCCGGCCTATAAGTGTCGATCAGACGAAGAATACAGGTTGTTAAGAGCTGAAGACTGATACCAAGGATCAGCAGTAAAATAAAGATAACAAAAGCACGCAGGAAAGGATTTTTCTTTCCTGCGTGCTTTGTTTTTGAATGATCGGACAGATAAAAATATCCGAAAATACAGATACAAAGAATATATGAAATACATGATGTGATACTGCCGACAGAATCAGTCTGACTGCCTGTAAGATCACAGATCCGGGTGCCTGCAAGATAGACAATATTATGTATCAGTAATGCGGTAACCGGAACCAGACAGGTAATAACTAATTTTCTGAGGTCGACACGAGTATTTATCATGATTACTGGATCTTCTTTGCCCTTTCTTTCTCTTCCTTTGCCTTTGCTTTTCTTGCGGCTTTTTCTTCTTTGCTGAGTTTCATGCTGGCAGTTTCCTGCTCATAAGTCTGCTCGTATTTCTTCTGTTTTGCACGAAGCTTCTGGCTGAATGATTTCTTTGCAGGCTCCGGTGCTTTCTTACCACGAACATTCTTAACGCTTGTGATGTAGATACCGCTGACCATAGCTTTAACTTCGCCACGGACAGGCATAACATCAAAGATTCCATCGTCGCAGATCAGATTGATGATCTGTGGGCCAATCTTGGCTTTAACGATAGGAAGCTTGGCTTTCTGGTAACGCTTTGGAGTTGATTCCAATACCTGTTTCGGAAGATTTGCATCTTTCATAGGCAGCATCTTTTTATCGATGACCAGCATCGTGACAGGCTGTGCAGCCTGAAGCATAGCTTCTTTCTGTGCGCTCTGCTTTTTCTGCAGGCGGTTTCCTACTATGTAAAGTACTACTAAGATTACAACTAATATTGCGATGACGATTAACATCCATCCCCACCAAGGCATAATAAGTTCCTCCTTATATTTCATTATTTGTCTGTGATTGCAAATTGTATATATTATGATTACTTTTGACCTTACCAATCAGGGAACGCTTCCGCTCGTTTCTGCGCTGCATAACTTCGAACTAAGCTCGAAAATACCTCGCTAAGATCTCAGTTACTCCTGCAGCGGTACTAAGATGCCGCTTCTGCGCCATCTAAGGACCGGCGGACTCAAATGTCCCTGTATTGGCAAGTCAAAGTAATCAAATATATATACAATTTGCAATTATATTATTTTTCTGTCATAGGCAGATTTTTTAACCGGGCTGCCTGAATCTTACCGGGGATTGCATCCAGAACCTCTTTACGTTCCTTCGGCTTCAATCCACGGATATCAACCGGCTCTAAGAATTCGATCACAACCTTGCTGCTGTGAAGAAAATTGTGTTTATTTGCTTCCATACATTTGTCTGTTCCGCAGATAGCAACCGGAATGATCAGACATCCGGCTTTCTGAGCGATCTTGAATGCACCGTCTTTAAATGGCAGCAGTTCGTCGCCCTTATTTCTTGTTCCCTCCGGGAAGATCATCATGGAGTGACCGGATTTGATGATATCAGCAGTCTGCAAAATCGTTTCCAGACCCTTTTTCAGATCGGTACGATCCAGATATGTGCATCCGATATCATCCATGTATTTGTAAAGCAGAGGTATATCCTTGATATTGTCCTTGGACATGAAGCCAAGCGGCATATCGATTGCATTGTGACAGGATAAAATATCAAAATAGCTTCGATGATTACCAACGAACATGACCGGTTGGTCGGTAGGAATATTTTCCTTGCCAATAATTGTTCGTTTACATCCGGTTAAGAACATAACTACTCCGAAAAATCCTTTTACCAGCTTCTGAGCCTTGATATAAGCTTTGTCCTGATCCTTTTTTGCAAGCTGCTTCAGATACAGATGATATGGAAAACAAAATATGATTCCAAGTACTGCAAACAGTACAGTAATAATGGTTCTCAAATATATCCTCCTGTTCTATCTGCCGTAGAGTTTTGCTGTCTCAAATAGACGTTCTTCTAATTTAGTATCCATGTCTTTATCCTCAAAGCGCCAAGCCCAGTTGCCTTCCCCTACACCCGGAGTATTCAGACGAGCCCATGAATCTAATTTCAGAACATCCTGCATAGGAACAACAGCCATATTTGCGACAGACGAGAAACATGCACGGATCATAACCCAGCAGATATCACTGGCATCTGTGCTGAAATAGCGGCGAAGCTTGTCCTTGGATGCTTCGTATGCTTTCTGATACCAGCCAAATGTTGTGTCATTGTCATGTGTTCCTGTGTAGCATACACAGTTTCTTGTATAATTATGCGGAAGGAAATCATTTTCTTCCGGATTCTCAAATGCAAACTGTAAGATCTTCATGCCAGGCAGATTGAATTTGTCACGCAATTCGATAACAGAATCGTCGATCTCACCCAGATCCTCAGCGATGATCGGAAGGTCATAGCCAAGATTTGCCTGTAACTGTGTGAAGAAGTTGATACCGGGAGCGGGTTTCCATTCTCCGTTGATGGCGGTTTCTTCGCCATAAGGTACAGCCCAGTACCGGTCAAATCCTCTGAAATGGTCAATTCTTAAGAAATCTGTCAGAGTGAGCTGGTATTTGATTCGCTCGATCCACCATTCATAACCGGTAGCGGTATGCTTTGGCCAGTTATACAGTGGGTTGCCCCACAACTGTCCGGTCTCTGAGAAATAATCAGGTGGTACACCGGCAACTTCAGTTGGGTATCCCTTTGAGTCCAGCATGAAAAGCTCCTGATGGCTCCATACATCGGCACTGTCCCATGCAAGGAAGATCGGAGCATCACCTATGATGCTGATGTTCTTTTCATTTGCGTATTCCTTGATCGCCATCCACTGTGTATGGAATAAGAACTGGATGAAATCATAGTAACCGATCTCATTTGCAAGCTTCTTTTCCCATGTGGTACGCTGTCTTTTGGTAGGTGCTTTCAGGGAATCCTCCCACATATACCAAGGCATTCCTTCATGGAAATCCTTACCTGCCATAAACAGGGAGTAGTCAGCGAGCCAGGAGGAATCCTTTTTGAAAGAAGCAAATGCTGCCATCTGTTCCTCGTCTGTTGACAATCCGTCCTCATAGTCAGGATCAGTAAAACGTTCGTAAGCGAGCTTTAACAGCTTTGTCTTAAAAGTGATCAAGGTTCCGTAGTCGATGTGGATGGGATCCCATTCCGGCATATCGGTAAAATCATCTTCTGACAGAAGCTTGTATTCTTTTAATGCATCAAGGTCAATAATTAACGGCTGACCGGCAAATGCGGAGAATGGCTGATATGGTGAATCACCAAATCCGGTATGTCCAAGTGGAAGCACCTGCCACAGATTCAAGCCCGAATTTGCCAGAAAGTCTATAAACCGGTATGCACCTTTTCCGAGATCACCGATTCCGTAAGGACTTGGAAATGAAGTCGGATGTGCCAGAATACCAGCGTATTTCTTTGGCTTTTTTTCATGGTTGTTTTCTAACATGCTTATCCTCTTTTCCTATTATTATATTGACGTTTTTGGTCTGGTCAGATATATCTGTCTGCCCGAACATCATAAAACCTCATTTTTCCTTGAAAAATCAAGGCGGTGTGGAAAAAAACACCGTACGTTTTATTATACATAAAACGAATTATTCTTACAAGCCTGAAATTGGGGGAAGTCGCAGTCCGCC
>UMDD01041363.1_pt1 | contig 11797 bp, 12 predicted proteins | sample 1964401 | NCBI WGS metagenome assembly UMDD01 (sample SAMEA4835985, study PRJEB28245) | human gut metagenome | biome: gut microbiome; material: fecal sample | place: Denmark | collected 2008
AATACAGAAGAAAAAGAAAAACATTGTAACGCAACTATTGAAATTTGGAATGATTGTATTTTTGTAAACGATGAAAAGTACGAATTTAGTGACTTAAATAAAGTTATTAAATATATCAAAGAAACTGTTAAAAATTTAAACAAGTAAAGGAGATTAAAAAATGAGATTAGAAGTTTTTGGAAAACAGAGAACAAATAAGGATGGTAAACCGTTCACAACATACCTTTCAAGAATCACCAACATGAAAACTGGTGAGATTATTCCGGTACAGATTAAATTTAGAACTGGAGTGGAAGTTCCTAAAGAACTTCCGATTGTAGCAAATATTGAGAAGAAAAATGCTAATCTTGTAAAAGAGAACTGGGAGAATGAAAAAGGTGAAACAGGTATAAAGAATATAATGTGGGTTTCTAAAGTAACATCTTATGAAGATTATATCGACCACACTCTTGATGATTTCGAGTAAATCATTAGCCCCTCTACTATAGAGGGGCTATATTTGAAAGGCGGTAAATATGGAAATAACAATCGGTAAAAAATGTGCTAATTTTAGACGTTCAATAGGATATTCCCAACAACAAGTAGCGGATGAACTTGGGTATAGTAGAACCAATATTTCAATGTTTGAGAATGGTAAAAACTATAATATGACTATATTATTGTGGTACTTAAAAAGGGGGCTTGAACTGTGACAACAAGTGAACTTTTGAACCTATCAAGTGTAGAAATTTCTAAACTAAAAAAGCCACAATTAAGGAAAATTGTACAGACTTTAGCAAGTACTTCAAATAAACGTTTAAAACGTTTACAACAAAAAGGCATATCGACACCCGCATCAAGATATGCTAATAAAAGTGGTAAATTCTCAACTAAAGGAAAAAATATAAATCAGTTAAGAGCTGAATATATAAGGGCAAAAAACTTTTTACAGTCTAAAACATCAACTCTTATAGGTTATAAAAAATTCAAAAAAGAGGTTCAAAAAAATCTAGCTGAAAAAGGTATAAACATAAGTTCTGATAATTTAGAATCAATATTCAACATATACGAAAAATTAAAAGACATAAACCCATCTGTTGCTGAAAAGAATTTGAAATATGTGACACTTCAAGAAATTAGTGAAGAACTAAAAGACGGTCAGACAGAGGATGAAATATTAAGTAGAATAAATGATAACTTGTCACAAATGTATGAGCAAGAAATGGAACTAGAAAATTATGACACAATTTCAGACTTTTTTACAATCGAATAAATATTACGTTTATTCAGAATATAAAGATTTTTTAAGAATCGCTTTAAATGAAATTGATACGGTAAAAAAAGGTAAAATTACATATATAAATATTCCATGTTCTTTCGATATAGAAACAACATCTTTTTTCCGTTTAAACGGAAAAGAAAAGGTTGCTATTATGTATGAGTGGACTTTAGGCATAAATGGATTATGCCTAATAGGCAGAACGTGGAAAGAATTTATTAATGTTATTGATGAAATTGCAGAAATGTTAGAATTATGCGATACATATAGATTAATATTATATGTACATAATCTATCATATGAGTTTCAATTTATGCGTAAACATTTTGAATGGGAAAAAGTATTTTCCATTGATAACAGAAAACCTATTTACGCAGTAACAAATTCTGGAATAGAATTTAGATGTTCATACATTTTATCTGGATATAATTTGGAAAACTTAGGAAAAAATCTAATTAAATATAAAATAGAAAAAAAGGTTGGTGATTTAGACTATTCACTTTTGAGACATTCAAAGACACCTTTAACAGATACAGAGTTAGGATATTGTATAAATGACGTTAAAGTAGTTATGGCATACATTCAAGAAAAGATAGAGCATGATGGAAATATAGCTAAAATTCCATTAACAAAAACAGGATATGTAAGAAATTATGTAAGAAATAATTGTTTTTATGACGGTAAAAAGTCACATAAAAAAAGTTTTAAACGTTTAAAATACAGAGAGTTAATATCTAATCTAACTTTAACCGTAGAAGAATACAAGCAACTAAAAAGAGCATTCCAAGGCGGTTTCACACACGCTAATGTTTTTGAAGTCGGAAAAATAGTAAATAATGTCGGTTCAATAGATTTTACAAGTTCATATCCTACAGTTATGGTAGCTGAAAAATTTCCCATGTCTAAAGGTGAAAAAGTAAATATAAGTAGTAAAGATGATTTTTTGAAAAATCTTAAATGCTATTGTTGTTTATTTGATATTGAAATAGAGAATCTTGAAAGCACATTCTTATATGAGAATTATTTATCATTATCAAGATGTTGGGGAGTAAAAAAAGCTGTGATTAATAATGGTAGAATAGTACAGTGTGAACATTTATACGCAACAATAACAGAGCAAGATTATTTCATTTTGAGAAAGTGTTATAAATGGAAAACTTTTAGAGTTGCTAATTTTATACGTTATAAAAAAGGTTATTTACCAACAGATTTCGTAAAATCAATTTTAAAGCTATACGTTGATAAAACAAGATTAAAGGATGTCGAGGGCGAAGAGGTGAACTATTTAAAATCTAAAGAAATGGTAAACGCTATGTATGGTATGACTGTAACAGATATTGTCCGCGATGAACTAACATATATAGAAGATTGGGGAAAACAAACTCCAGATTTTGAAGAAGCTATAAATAAATATAATTCAGATAATTCAAGATTTATGTTTTTCCCATGGGGTGTCTGGGTTACTGCATATGCTAGACGTAATCTATTTACTGGTATATTCGAGTTTAAAGAAGATTATATATACTCTGATACCGATTCTATAAAAGGAACTAACATGGATTTACATAAAGAATATATTGAAAGATATAATAGAACTATAACAAGTATGTTGGAAAAGGCATTAGAGTTTCATGGTATAGATAAAGAAAACATAAGACCGAAAACTATAAATGGAAAAGAAAAACCTCTAGGGGTATGGGATTTTGAGGGAACTTATACAAGATTTAAAACTTTAGGAGCTAAACGTTATATGGTAGAAAAAGATGGAAAAATAAATATAACTGTTTCTGGACTAAATAAAAAAGTATGTGTTCCGTATTTATTAAATAAATATGGAGATAAAATATTTGAAAACTTTAACGATTCTTTATATGTGCCACCAGAATACACAGGAAAAAATACCCATACATATATTGATGAATGTAAAGAAGGTTATCTAACGGACTATAAAGGAATTAAATCATATTATAAAGAAATTACTTCTGTACATTTATCTCCATCTGATTATTCGCTTTCATTGTCAAAAGAATATTCAGATTATATAGCTAATGTTCAAGATGTATATTTATAATTTCCGTTTAAACGGAAAGAAAGGAAAATAACATGTTTAAACAAAAATTTTATTCTCTAAAAACAATTTTATCTAAAGATGCTCAATACAATATAATTTTTGGTGAACGTTCAAACGGTAAAACGTACAGTGTACTAAAATACGGACTAGAAAAATTCTGTAAAACTGGTGAACAGACCGCTATTGTACGTAGATGGTCTGAGGATTTTAAAGGAAAAAGAGGTGCAACAATGTACCAATCTTTAGTAAATAATCATGAAATTGAAAAATTAACAGATGGCAAATGGACAGATGTTTATTATTATTCTGGTAGATGGTACTTGTGTAAATATAATGAGAAAGAAGAAAGAACAGTACTGGAAAAACCTATTGCGTATGGTTTTGCTTTGGGTTCGATGGAACACGACAAGAGCACCTCATACCCAGAAATAACAACAATTTTATTTGATGAATTTTTAACCAGAACAATGTACTTACCAGACGAATTTGTATTATTTATGAACGTTTTGAGTACAATAATAAGGCATAGAAAAAATGTAAAAATTTTCATGTTAGGTAATACAGTAAATAAATATTGCCCATATTTCAATGAAATGGGATTGCGTCATATAAAAGATATGAATGTTGGTGACATAGACATATATACATATGGCGATAGTGATTTAAAAGTGGCAGTAGAGTATTGTAAACCTAACAAACAGGGTAAAGAATCAGACACGTATTTTGCTTTTGATAATCCTAAACTAAACATGATAACTGGTGGCGCATGGGAAGTAAATATATATCCTCATTGTCCGATTAAATACGCACCTAAAGACATAAAATTCACATATTTTATAATATTTGATGGGGAAATATTACAATGTGAAATAATTATGAAAGATAATAATAATTTTACTTTCATACACAGAAAAACATCTCCTATAAAAGATGAAGAAAAAGATTTAGTTTATAGCACTGAATATAAACCACTACCAAATTGGAAAAGAAAAATAAATAAACCAACAACAGAACTAGAAAAAAAGATAGCTTTATATTTTGCAAAAGACAAAGTGTTTTATCAAGATAATGATGTTGGTGAAATTGTTAGAAATTATTTATTATGGTGTGGAAAAGAGGTTAAATAGATATGAGTATAATAAAGAAATGGTTTAAAAAACAATATATAAAATATGTACTAAAACAATGTCCACATATTTGTATCATATGCAAATATAAATCAGATTGTTTACCACATTATTATGATAATTGGTAATTTAAAAGGGCTATTAATAGCCCTTTTGTTATTTCAATAAAATGTCAACAATTGATTGAACTTTTTTGTAAGAATAACCTTCTTTTTCAAGTTTATTTTTGCGTTCGTCTCCGTTTCCATAATAACCATTAATTACTCTAATAGCAGTATCACAATAGTTTTTATATGATTTTTTCTTGATACCTGTTTTATAACGCGGTCTGATAATTTTTGTAATAGTTGCGTTTTTATAGTTTATATCTCTGTAAGCAACACTGTCATTTTTATTACCCTCTAAAACATGAATAATATTTTTAGACATTGTTTCAACAGCTCCTACGTGGTCAAGCTCTCCGTTCAAATTCCAATCATAAAATACAATGTCTCCCATTTTAGGAATCCATTTATCTTTAGGAATTGCAATTCCCATTACAACACCTTTTTTGTACATTTCATCACAATTTGCTGAAATAGGAATAATATCAGTGCAACCAGATTCTATTGCCATAGCTGATATGTAAGCGGAACACCAAGCATCACTATAAGAAATAGGAAATGTTTTCAATTTAGAAGAATTGAACATATCAACTATTTTTCTATGTTTAGCAGTTCCCTCTCTAGTACCTAAATATTTTTTACAAGTAGTTAAATACTCTTTACTCGTCTTTGCCATCGTTTGTTTCATCCTTCCTTAAAACAGTCAATAATTTTTCAAGCGCTGTTGTGTTTTTCTGCATTGTATCTGTAAATTTCTGCATGGTATTATTGATATACCAACCCATACCACAACAAGCTACAATAGGAAATCCAACGCTTCCAATTAATGTTCCAATATCAGATAAATTCATATTTCCACCTCCTTCCGTTTAAACGGAATTTTTAAATTATAACTCCATCTAATAACAGAGTTTTAATTTCTTCAAGTTCTTCACTTTCGGCAATTATATTTTGAACATTTACGTTTTTAACTTTTACAAAACCACGACAAGCTGATAATTGTGTGTAGGTATTAGATGGTATACCTTGCAAGTGTTGATAATTTTCAGCCATATTTGTTTGAGGTCTTGTAATTATTAAATACGGTATTTTACCACCCATAACTCCACTGTTACCCGATAAACTACCAGAATGTTGAACATGAGTTTTAGCATTCAATAAACCACTTGTAGCACCTAAAGCTAATGGAGCTAATGAACCACCACTAGCAACAGTTCCTACAATTGAACCTGCAACGCCTATAACACTAGATACAATTCCCATATATGAACCGCTAGATAGAGGATACTGACTTGCACAATTTCCACTGTAAGAATATAACACACCGCCATAGCCGTCACGTTTAACATTTACCTCTGCGATGCAAGCGCCTGTCAAAACATCAACAGTATATGTTATATTAATGCTAGAACGCATCACATTTCCTACATCTAATTGAACAAAACCGATACATGGTAGGTAAAGTTCAATACTTGTATAAGGTGAATAATCAAACACATTTCCAAAATACTCTTGTAAATTAACTGTACCACAGTCTATTTTAGTATACTGATTAGAAACGAAATTTGAATTTACACCACTATCAAGATAACCCACTTTTATATTTGAACGTCCACCAATTATAGGACTTGCGTAAACTTTATGCAATCCGATAATGCTTTCCATAGGATTGTTAAATACTTTTAGTAACTGGTCTACAAAATTGCTTGACCATAACCACGCTCCAAAACTATTTATTTCAGCTTGTGTCGGATTATAAATTTTATATAACGCATTAGCAGAACCAGTAGGCAAAACTACTGGTGGCGTGTTTCCAGTTCCTGTGTCTGGGGGGTTAGGTGTATCAAGTTTATTTCCGATTAATTTAATAATTAAATCTAAAAGTGTGTCTGGTGAGGTTTCTGGATTTACTTGTGGTTTAGTTTGTGTCTGTCCGCCGGTTTCGGGTTGTGGGTCATTGTTGTTATTAGTGTTAGGTAATGAAATTGGAACATATGTATAGTCTTTTATACTTCCATCTGGTTGAGGTACACTATTTGTAATGGCATTATTAAAAACGTTAGGTAATGTGTTTCTAAGAATGTTCAAAACATCTTCAATGCTATTAGCGTTGCTTAAATCTGGAATTTTTGCATTATCTTGTGTACCAACTCCATCAATACCTTGCGATATAGATGACGCCATATACATCAACAGCCAAACCATTCCTTCATAATCTCTATTTGTAGCACCTCTTTTAAATGTTATAGTAGGTAAATTACCCTCTCCTTTATATTTAGATAAATCTTGTGTGAGTACATTTGAACCATAGTAAACAGTTTTTCCATTATATGTATAATTATTAGTAATTAATGAAGAAGTATTTATATTATAGTTAGGAAAATCAGGTAATTTCTGAAATTTTGTACCATAATATGTACCAGCTTCATTACTTAAATAACTAACTAGTACATAACTTGTTCCCTCTTCAACTAAAACAAATAATAAAGGTTTTTCGCTTCTATTTACCACAACCATACCGTCAGCGTCTTGTGGTCTAGTTTTATTCAATACTGCATAACCATAGGTAGAATTGAGAGCTGTTATTTTACTATCTGTAATATTTAAAATGTTAGGAAAATTTTCTCTTATTGTATCTTCTGTTACAATATTTTCAGTAGTAGTATCAAATATACCTTTATTTTGTAAATACCAAGCCATATAAGCCAAGGCGTTTTGGTCTACATAAGCAGTAGTTTCATTTGTATCGGGGTCGACTCCCATTAACAAATTAAAAATATTATCACCTAAACTTCCAGAATTTGTAATACTAGCCCATGTATCGGGGTTAAGCGTTTCCATATCATGTGCATTCCAGAAATCTGGATTTAGATTGTATAAAGCTTTATCAATAGTCTTACCTAAAGTGCAAGCAGTTCCTACAGCAAGAACTGCTTGACCAATTGTACCTAAAGCCCCGATAACTTTTTTTCCAGTACTTACTTTTTTACCAATTTCCGAAGTCATTTCCAATTCTTTAGTAACATCATTTACTTTTGTATTAGATGGAATTTTCATGTTAAATGATTTACTGGGGTTAGCTGTGCCACCTGCAGTGTTTGAATTAATACCATTTAATATCTGATTTAATTTATCAGTATCTCCACCAGAATATCCACCCATACTGGTAAACCCTTTATAAGTAATACCTCTAACAGTTCCATTTGCATTTTTTATTATTTCAACATCTGGAACTTGTTTTAAAATGTTCAAAGCATTATCAGCTTTTAATCCATATTTGGCTATTTCAGCCCATTGGTCTGAACCGCTACCATAATACGACTTTACACCATCTATAAAATCTAAATATGTAGTATCAGCCATTACATCAACCCCCTGCTGTTATCAAAATAAATTCCCCTGTTGATAATAAACCATCTGAAAATGAAATAATATCAGTTTTATCTTTCACAAGTACGTCCCAACATGAACCGTTTCTATATTGTTTAGAACCTACACTTTCAGTATCAGATAAAATTACATTTAATTGTAAAATTTCATTTTTGTAACTTTCCAATACATCAATTAAAGCACTAACTAACCATAAACCAGTACGCACTGATATAATATTTGTAATGAAATAATATTTATCAAAATCTGCGATATACATATAATTATATGGGTTTAAATCTACTATATTTAGCAACATTTGAATATTAGATGTGCTTGTTTCCCCTCTTAAAGTACCAGTGATATTGTTAGCATTAACTAAAGTCTTGCCAATTTTATTTTTTGGACTTTTATTATCATATAAAATTATATTCATCGTTTCCCCCTTTAAAATAGTGGATGTATTTACATCCACTATTTTCCGTTTAAACGGAATCAAGCTACAAAGAAAACAACAAAGTTTTCATTCATATCATTGAAATAACCTGCATCAAACTTGAACCAGTTGTTGAAAAATTCAGCTTTAGCGTTATACTGAGAAGTAACACGGCGGTCTAAATTAGTAACGCCTAAAGAATCACGGTCAAACATAACGCCTAAAATTCCTGCAGCTTTAATTGTGTTGTTTCCGCTTGTTTTAATGTCGATAGTTGAAACATCTGTAAAACTGTAGTTTTCTCCACTACCTTGCCAAAACGGAACTGTTTCATGATTCGGAAACTCTGTTAATTCGTTATGGAATGTGTCAGACTGTAAATAAACATCAGATGCACTTGCAAAATTATCAAGTAAAACAATGTGCAACATATCTTTAGAAGTAAATCTGTCTTTTTTTCCGATGTTAAACAGAGTGCTTGCTTTTCCTAAACGTGATACATAAAGTTTCATAATATAAGCTGAATATTTAATAAATTCAGTATCGGTCAAGCATTTGTCAGCGGTTAAATTTGTGCCTTTTTCTTCATTATATAAATACAGAAGATTTACAGCTTTTACTGTACTTTTTGTTGTATATGCATTATCTGGATATTCAGCATGTAATGTTTCACCGATAAAGTTATTGATGGTTCTCATAATTAAACTATCGATTTTAATGGTCATTGAGCGATTAATGGCATTGTGAAGCATTGAAACAAATCCGTTTAATTGCTCTCTTGAAGAAAAAGAACTTTTAACCTGTTTCTCTGTGAATGACATAGGAATCTCGAACGTAACTTTATTGTTAAAGAATTTTGCGGAAACTTTAGGCTGATAAAAAATGTTTGGGTCATATGAAGTTCCGTTCTCAAGTTCCCAACTTTCATTCTCTGTTGCTTCTGGTAAATCAGCGGTAATTTTTTCAAGGATAGAACCAAACTCCCATCCATCCATTAAAACGGACGGTGCGCCACCAGAGTATTTCCTATTTACAAAAATAACTCGTCCGATATGGTCTACAAGAGATTTTACATAATTGTCAATGTCGGTTCCATTTAGAATTTCTTTTCCAATATCAACAATATTAGATAAATCCTCGGCAACTGTGATAGATTTTTCTCCGAGAACCTCTTTTGTCACATCATTAATAATTTCATAAATCTGATTTACTTTCATGTTATTACTTCCTTTCTTAACTAATAGTTGCTACAGTTACTAAATCTGAATTTGTGATTGTAATTTTTTCTGTTGCTGAAATATTTGCAACATAACTACCAGAATTATATGCAAAATCAATAAAAACATCATTTCTTTCAACACCGCCAATATTAATACCAGTTAAAATTAACGGTTTATTATAACTATTTTTAATGGAGTTATAAATACCTTTTACAGTAACCCCCTCACCACCAACAGTTAGTTTGCTGTCTTTTAAATCAATCAATTTGTAACCACCTTTAATAGACATGTTTTAAACTCCTTTCAATATGTTTGTATAGTTAGAATTTTATCTATATCTTTAAACACTCCACTAAAGAAATCCCACTGCCACAACTCTATTTCAGAATTTATCATTTGTTGAGAAGTTGTAACACCAATGTTTCCGTGTCGTGATAAAGTTCTATCTTGTGAACCATTTTCCGTGTGTGTTCCGTCTTTAACATCTTTTATATCATTTTTCTGTGCGGTAACTTTTGATGTGTTGATATTTTCAGAATGTTCATTTGTACGTGTTCCTTTTAAATCATCATTATGAGTGTTGTTATCTGTTGTGTTTCTTGTTTCTGTGCCGTTTTGACTGTCAGCATTTACACCAGATACACTGTTGAAGCCATATAATGAATTATTGTTCGTTACACTGTTATCTTCTGCAATAGTTCTTGAATCAGTTATAGTATTTTTTCCTGTGGTATTTTCAGAATCATTAGCGGTATTAGTTCCTGTGTTAGTTTCTGTTACGTTATTAGAATTTGTTGTGTTGGTTGTAATAGTATCAGTATTTTCATTTGTTGATGTGGTTTTTTCTGTTTCGGTCATGTTATAATTTTCTATTGGTTCATATTCTAATGAAAGAATACGATAAAGTTTACTCCATTTATTAGAATATATAGAAAAAATACTCATAGCCAACATTGTTTTACTGTTATCAGTTAAGTTGTTTTCAACTATTAAAGAATCGACTAAAGGAGATGTCTCTTTTTTACCAGATATATTACCATGATATTGCAGATTTAACTGTTGAGAAATATTTTTGTCTTTCCAAGGAACGTCTAAAGAATTTAGAAAAGTGAAAATACCGTTATTGATGTAATCGGTAAAAACTTCATTCAGTTTCATTATCTATCACCTCTGTTTTAGTTTCCGTTTGAACGGAATTATTAATTTCATCAACATTGTATCTCCATGAAGAGTTTAATTCTACTGTGATATTAGTACCATACATTTTATTCACTTTTTCAATTCCCTCTTTCCTACGTTCAAACATATCGTCAACAGTAGGAAAAAGCATATCATCATTAAGCTGTGACTCGTTTGAATTGATAGCTTCACGTTTCATATTATAATTTGCGTTCAATCCTATATCATTGAACCATGATGCTTTTAAATACTGATTATATTCAATCAATTTTGAAAGTGTATCATTTGTAGCTTTTGCATATGGTTGAACTTTTATTCCGTTCAAAAAAGCATCCTCTGATACAACAGATAAATCACCATCATAAATATGTTTTATATATGCTTCACCACTTTTTAGGGTTCTATCATCACTAGCAGAAATTAGAGAAATCATTCTACTGTTGATAGAAGCAATATTCATTGATAGTTCATTCTCAACTAATCCAGTAGCATATTTTTTAAATTGAGGCAACATGCCTTGATAACAAGAATCATTCGCAACAACAACGCAATCTTTATCTATAACCAAATTTTTAGTAAGATTTAAAAATGGATTAGATATTGTATAAATTGTAGGTAAATAATACTCGTTCAATTCTCCACCCATACCACCTATAAACACATAAAGTTTTTCATTGTGTTTATAGAAACAAACATTTCCGTTTGTCTGTAAATAAAGTTCAAGTATATATTTAGGTATGCTATCGGGTAAACCATTATATTTGAACATTTGTATCGAACGTCTTAACATATATCTCAGCATTTCATCAATATTTTTATCTTTATTTTTAAAATCGTATTTTTGAGATGAAAATAACAATCTTTCTTTTCTCATTTACTCAACCTCTTTCATACTCTTATTTTAAATTTAGTATAACAAATATTAAAATAAAATGAAAGCAAATAATATTGTCTATCTTACAATATTATATTAAAATAATATTTATGTATTATAATAAAAACATTCACACAATTCACACAATTCCAACAATTC
>UMDD01030496.1_pt1 | contig 11323 bp, 23 predicted proteins | sample 1964401 | NCBI WGS metagenome assembly UMDD01 (sample SAMEA4835985, study PRJEB28245) | human gut metagenome | biome: gut microbiome; material: fecal sample | place: Denmark | collected 2008
AGAATTTAGCAAGGTAAAGCGTTAAAATCTTATCCAACACTGAAGCGGGCAAAAGCTGCGGAAGTGCCTAAAATATCGCCGTAAAGGGGTCAAAATGGCGTTTTTATGTTTTAGGCGTTAAAGTTATTGAATAAAGCAAAAAAAAGCCGTTAAAATGGATTTTGTGGCATATTTTGACTAACCTATATATAAGTTAGCGGTGACTAACTCAGACGGCAAAAAAAACAGGGGACGGCTGCCCCTGTTTAGTTTAATTATAAAATAGTAGCGCCGTGCATATCTGCATAGGTACGCCAAAAGGCATCGCTAACGCCGTATGCCTCCCCGTCTATGTTATTAAAAAGAACCTCGGCGGCACAAATTGCTTTTTGTGTGTCGTTGTATGGAGAGACCACCTCAAAAGTACCGTTTGGCGTGTCCAGCCATTGCCCCACTTTGAGACTCTCAAAAACTGTTCTACTATTAACTGTTTCCATTATAAAATACCATCCTTTTTTTATTTTTTTCGTTCCTCTCTTGGAACGATTACACTATACCACGCCCGCACCAAAAAGTCAAGCGTTTTTTTGATTTAGTACATATTTTTCAAAAGTGCCAAATAATGGGCAAGTGTTCAATAAATATCACGCTTTAATGTGCTAAAGTCTTATGGTAAACAAAAAAGCGGAAAAGCCCCGCCCTTTTGTTTAATGTTTAACTATTTTTTTAGGCGTTCAAACGCTCGATGCGCTCGGTTAAGTCGTCCTCGTTCTGCTCGATATAGTCGGCGATGCAACTATTAAGCAAATAGCAACGCACGACGCAATCTATCCACTCCGCCCCTTGCTTAAACGGGTTTACATCACTATAGCCAAACTCCTCCAACGCCTCGGCGGCTAAGTCCCAATTTCCACATAACGCCTCTTCCGCTCGGTAGGCGTTGCAAAAATAAGAACCGGAACCGTTACCGGTGACATCGTCATTATCCCATAGCGCATTGTTTAGCTTTTCGCCGTAGTCCTCCAAGTCCACCGGCTCCAGCATCTCCGGGGTGTAGCTATCTTCTGCTGCCTCTTTTACTGCTTGTAAAACATCTTCATAATAATCACACATAATATATAGCCTCCTTGCGTATCGGCGCCCCGTGTTTATTGTCGTTTGGGTTTCTCCCTTGACTGTCTACATAATACCACAACGGGCGCACCTTGTCAATACTTATTTTAAGATAATCAACAAAAGCCAAAAATTGCCTTTTATAGTACAGACTTATTAAAAGTGTACTATAGCGCTATTATTATATATATTATTTTCATTCTATATATAGCCGCCCACCCCTTTATATATGAATAAGTGCGCACATATAATATATTACACATTGTAAAGTCAGATAATAGACACTATGTTATAAAGTGTTCATTATATAGTTATTTGCCGTTTTTATTAAAAAAATGTATAACTATATTGCAAAGTATAAAAGCCTGTTATACGGCGTTGTAGAGCCTCTGAGGGCATAGTATATATTATAGTTTACTGTTATATTAAAATATAGGGGAAGCGATTATACTGTTAGTATATTGTATAATTATACTATATATACATTATTAGAATAGTATAATATAAAATGATATATACTTATATAATTAGAATATAAAACAGTATAATAATATATAATACTATTTTATAATATATAAGATTAGTTTATATTATACAATATTAGATATAATAATAAGATATAATATATTATAATAGTAAACGGTATATATTATATATAGTTATATTGTATAGTATATAGTGTTATATTATGTAGTATGGTATGATATAGTATAATAATATAATATATATAGTGATATAGTGTGATATATAATATAATTGATTTATATATTGTATTATTGAATATATTATAATAATAAGACTGTACTAAGAATAGAACAGTTATAATATATAGTGTGGGTGGGTGGGTAGTGTATAGTTAATAATATATAGTGTAATAGTATAATATTATATAATATATTGTATGTGGTGTGACCAAAGACCAGAACACCAGCAAAGACCGCCCGCACGGTTACCCAGCATCCCCCCATGGGGGATATATAACCCCCTGCCAGCAAATCCATTTTTAATACCGAACGACCGTTTAGTAAATACATAAATTTACTAAAAGTATTGCATAAACTTTATTATACAGCACTTTTTAGTGAAAAAACAACACAACATAAACCGCACACCTTTTGCTACTATATCTTGTATATAATCACTGAAAAAGCTATATTACATACTATATATAGTAGTTATTGCTATGCTAAGGGGTGGGGGTATTTATCAAATAGTCACCCCGTAAACAATTTACAAATTGACTGCGGCAGTTCCACCCACCCCACTACAAAAAATACCTTTATTTCTTACACCACCGCCTTTTCTTTTCCATACCACAAAATTTTTACTCCACAAACATATCGTGTTTTACCATCACTTTTTAATTTCACTTTATTTTCCAAAATTCATATATAAAGTGCAGACTTTTCCCCACCAATATGACGATTTGGTACGCACAACTGTTTATATTATATATATAATATATTCTCTTGGTTTCCAGTATGACAGTTGTATGTACCAAAAAATCATATTCATCGTGTTTTATGCTACTTTTTATATGAATTTTATCAACCAAATATTGCAGAGTCTGTGTTAGCAGTTTTTTAGACACATATAAAAAGTGCTGTATTTTTATCTTTATTTTGAAAATATAAAAAAAAGAACAGTCCGAAAACTGTTCTAATCTTTATTATTATTATTCATTATCATTTTGAAAACAAGGCATATTTGAAATGGCGTTATTATATATTTTCGTGTCCACTTCAAATCCAAAACTTTTTCTGTTTAACTCGTATGCCGCTTGTAGTGTTGAGCCACTTCCAGCCACAGGGTCAATAACTACATCGCCTTCATCGGTAAAGATTTCAATGAGCCGCTTGAGTAGCTTGACGGGCTTTTGAGTCGGATGAATTTTAGGAATATCTTTGCCGTCACGCTCCCAGTCAAAGTGGTCGAATACCATTTTTCCAGTGCCACGAATGGGCTTTCCATTTTCATCAATCTGCCGTCCATTATTGAATTTGGGCAATTTATCTCTATATAATACAACGGCAAATTCTGTTGCTCCCACAATTCTCATATTTGCCTTTAAGACTTGCGCCGAATAATTCTTGCAAAGGAAAATCGGATAATAATTCTTGAAGCCGTATTTCTTGCCATATTCTACTACGGTTTGAATTTGGTCAAATGCGCAAAAGACAATCATTGCCCCCGCTTTTCCTTTTTCTTTCGGTTCAGGCTTTAGCAGCCGACTACAAAAGTGCATATATTCAGCAATCTTAAAGTAGCCGTCTGAATTAAAGAATGTTGACTTTGCATATTTGCTTTCGCCGTTAGAGTTATCCCCCCCCTTATACCACATCGGATTGCTACCGTAAGCGTTGTCGCCAATGTTATAAGGAATGTCGGCAATTACAAGCTGCGCTTTGGGAATACCGTATCTCTTATAGTTCTGAAAGTTGTCGTGAAAAAGTTTCGGTTTTTGCATTATTTTTCTCCTTATAGTTTATATTCTAATGTTATTATAATTTATATTCTAATGTCACTAATGTGTCGTTTTTGCTGCCGCCGTGAACAACATCAAGAATGGCAGTCATTTCAAATCCTCTATTTTTACCTAAGCCGTTTGTATTCCAGCCACAACAAATTACTCTGCCGTGCGGTTTTAATATGCGTGCAATATTGTCTTTGCAGAGCTTCCAATATTTCATATTTGCCACATTAACTTCAAGTTTATCTTTTCCGTATTCTTTATAGAGAGTTGAGGCTTGTGTAATAGAATATGGCGGGTCATAGAGAACAAGGTCAGCGCTTTCATTCGGAATAGACTTGAGAAATTCAAGCGCATCTAAATATTAAATTCAGGGTTTAAGTCATTTGTGATTGTGCCGTATTTGCATCCGTTGGCAAATGGGTCAACAATCACCCCACCCTTATTCACTTCTGTTTCTACAAACTCTTTAATGGGCTTTATAGTAAATGTTTTGCCATTTGGCATTGCCCATACTCGTTCAAAAATAATGTTGTTCAATAAATTTTTCCTTTCAAATATTTTACATTTTCTAAATTTAATTTTTGGTCTCTTTTATAAGTCTTAATTCTTTAATATTATATTTAATCTCAAGTTTGTTGAGAAGATGAAGAATGTCGTCTGGTTTTTCTATAACAGATTCAGGATGATAGCGTTTATAAAAAAATGGCACTACAATTTCATCTTCGTCTGTTGATAAATATAAACCATATACATTCTGTACTCTTTCCCTAAGACCCTTAATGCCGCCTGTTTGTCTTAAAATATCATCTGTAACAGGAAGTATAACTTTATGTTCAACAAAATACATATCAATATATCTCCGTTCTAATTATTTAACATCATAACAATCAGGTTCTTTAAGCATACAATACCAACGACAATTTATTTTTCTTAAATCATCAATATTATATTTAATGCCCAGCTTGTCAAAATATGGAGCAAAAAATTCTTTTTCATTATCACTTAAATAATTTGCCTTTGTTTGATAAGCAGAAAAACTTTCATCGTCAAATTCATAACCACTTATAATAGGATAGTAAAAATCTAAAACTAAATCAATATATCTTTGACCACGATTATTTACAAAACTTGCCCAAAACGGCGTTTTATCATCTTGAGTGATTTTAATTTTCTCTATGTTGTCATCAGTAATAGGTAATCTTATTGCTTTTTTGTATGTATAACAGAAATGCAACATTCAACTATCAAACCTCTCAATCAAATTAGTGTTGTATAATCCTGAAGTTCTTTAACATCATAGCAATCTGGCTGCTTACGATAACACCACCAATAACAATCTATTTTTCTCAAATTGTCAACATTATAGTTAATACCTAATTTATTAAAATTCGAAGAAAAGAACTCTTTTTCTTTATCACTCAGGTATTCTGCTTTTGTTTTACACCGAGAAGGGCAGTCATCATCCCAATTAAACTCAGAACAGGGAATAATAGAATAATTAAGCGATAATACTAAATCAACATATTTTTTACCTTGACTATCCACAAAATTTGCCCAAAATGGTGTATTGTCTTTCGGTGTAATTTTTGGATTATATTCAATAGACTCTCCGATTTTTTTATATTAAGTTCGGACTCCATATCAACAACAGGAATTTCTCCCATAATTGGTAGCCTAATTGCTTTTTCGTGTATATAACAAAGAACACTATGTGACATTCAATAAATAAACCTCTCAATCATATTTGTATTTATTTTATCTTATAAATTATTCTAAATATGGATTTGAAAAATCTCCAGAAAGAAGGAACCTTGATTTTTCTTTGAATGACAAAATAAATAAATCTTCATTTTTGAATATTAAATGGATTTCTGGTTTATTATTTTGTTTGAGAAACCCATTTAATTCATTTGTTGTTAAATCTTCGTCTTTTTTCACATAATAAAAATTTTCTTTGAAGTAATCTTCTTCTCCATCTTTCACAATATTAAAAATATCTTTACAAAGTCTACATATTGCAGAAACAACACAATCTTCTTCTATTGTAATAGATGAAAGAAAAGGATTATTGTTTTTATAAAAAACAAATCTATATTTATTCAACGAATCCAAATACTCCCTTCTAAGTCACAAGGCGAAAATGCCCAAGTCTTTTTATAATCATCAATAGAAAACACTCTTATATTATTTCTACCCACATTAGGCATATAAAAACTTTGTTCATTATATGCCAGTATATCACGAAACTGAACATTGCATTTTCGTATAATTCTTGGTTCTTCTTGATATAAAAATCTTTTATCAACAATATAAATATAATCACTATTTATTACATTTTCTATCGTTGGCTCTTTCCGTTCAAAGTTTTCCTCAACAAGCCATTTTGTATTTACAAGTGCACAACCATCACGATTAAGCGCAAGATTTATATTTTTTCTGGTCTCAAATGAAATTTTATTTTTGTTGATTTCAAGTTTGTCTTTATTCATACAGTGCCTTTCTTGTAATATACACAAATGGTTACTATGTCTCCGTCTTTATAACAACCAAGCGGTTTTTGACGATTGTACTCATCATAAATAACAAATCTATCTTTACGCCCAAGACCTAAATATCGTCTTATATAATCATAACACTGGTCTGTAAACACATTGTTGCTATCATCTACAAACGGATTTGTATTATCTGTCTTATACCATTCTTTTGGTAATTTATTGAAATAAAATCTTGTTTTATAACATATAAGCATTTTATTCTTTGTGTCTATATACAATCCGTCATTACCATTTCTGTTAGTGCTCTTAATTAAACACTCTTTAATGAATTGTAAATACTTTTTATAGTCTTTAACAAAACAATAATACGCAGCTTCTTTACGATACCACATATCAACAGTACGCAGTTTATTAGCAATCCATAATCTAAATCTAAGCATTATTCACCCGTACTTCCAAAACCGCCGTCGCCACGCTCTGTTTCATCAAGACTTTTAACCTCTACAAATTCCTCATCTGCATAGGGCAAAAATACTAATTGAGCAATTCTGTTTCCGTGACGAACAATTCTTGTAAAGTCTGTGTCATTATGAATGGCAACTATATATTCACCAGTATAATCATAATCCGCAACACCAACACAATTTGCGGGTCTTAATCCTTGCTTTGTTGCAAAACCACTTCTGGCAAAAATAGCTCCAAAATGTCCTTTAGGGGGCTGTATGGCAAGCCCTGTCCCAATTTCTACTGTACTATGCGGAGAAATATGAACAAAGGACTTTTCATCACTTGGAATACAGGCATAAAGGTCATATCCAGCAGCCATTTTACTGCCCTGTGTCGGAATATGTGCTTTTGGGTTTAACTTTACAAATTTTACCATTAGTTTTCCTCCTCATTGTCTATGGTGTCGATTGTTTCGTCTGTCATTTCAACAAAATCTTTAATTGCAGCATATAGCGATTGACCTTCGCATAATACTGTTACAGAATAACCTTTATACTGAAAGTTAGAACAGCCGATAATATAAACATCGTCGTCTTCTATGTCCAACATCAATTTTGCATAAGCATTTTTGTATTTAATAGAGTATTTCATATAGGTCAATCCTGTGAAAAAAAATTAACTTCCCAAAAAGGAATATCGTCAATGTTTTCTAAACCATTAAAATATTTTTCTTTTGTCAAAACATCATATCTTCGTAAAATAGCACAAAGCTCTTCCAACTTTTTATGTTTAATGATTGCACCAGCAAACTTCTCAATCTTTTTATTGTAACTATCAGCCATTGATTACCTCACGAATTTCTTTAATATAATCTTGACAAATTTTATAATATTTTTCTCTTTCAACCTTAGTGTCAGAATATGTCATTTGAATTAAAGTGTCTCCAATTTTATCACATATTGTTCCAATCGTAGCATTAAGCCATTCGTTAATGTTTGGATAATCTGTTTTATCACAAAATGTTTGCATTATTTTTCCTTTCCAATAACATCAAAAAAATTATCATCGGTATAAACGATTTCTTTCTTATTGTTAAAAACAGAATGAAATTCCATTTTATACCACTCTCCATCACGACTTACAGAATCGAAAACCATTGTAACCCAGTTATCATAATCGCCATATTCAAAATAACATACATCTCCGGGTTTTAGGTTTTCTGTGCGTGTTTTTATTTTTTCATCAAACTTTATCCACATAATTATCTCCGTTTTCGTGGACTATATGCAAATACAACAAGCCAAATGAACATTAGCCCATAGATTACAAAAATCATTGTTTTACCTCCGTTTGAATTATTGTACTTGCATTATACCACATATTTATTTATTTGTCAAGCATTTTTTTTAACAATCTTGGCTAATTTTTCGCAAAATGTATCAATTTCATCGCAAGTGTTACTAATATCAAAAGACAAGCGGATAGTTCCACCAATATAATCATCTGGAACATTAAAATATTTCAAAGTTGCGCTTGGCTCTAAATCTCCAGCGGTGCAAGCAGAACCAGCAGACACATAAATATCATCAAGGTCAAGTTGCATAAGCACAGCTTCGCTTTCAATTCCCTTAATACTCAAACTTACAATACTCGGAATTGTAGAATAAATACCAGTTTCACCATTGATAACATAATCAATCCCAAGTTCATTTAAGCGCTCAATCAAATGGTCTTTAAGCAAAAAGCAGTGGCTTCGCTTGTATGAAAGTACATCGTATGCTTCTTTTACCGCTACACCAAGAGCAGAAATACCCAAAATGTTTTCTGTGCCGCCCCTTATGCCTCTTTCTTGCTTTCCACCATAGATAATGGGGGGTCGTTTAATTCCATCACGAATATAAAGCACACCAACGCCTTTGGGTGCGTGAATCTTATGTCCACTGAATGATAAAGTGTCTACGCCGAGTTTTTTAACATTAACATCAATATTTCCAATGGCTTGTGTAGCATCACAATGCACTCTATTATTTCTCATCATTGTTGCCATTTTAATATCACCAGTAAAAACAGTACCAGTCTCATTATTTACAAGCATTTGCGCATAAATATAATTATGATTTCTTTCTTTTTGTCTGTTAGGATTATTCAAAATGCTATGATGCTCATAATCGTGACAATAAAATTTATCTTGCAATGCCCAGCTATTGCTTTCAGAGCCGCCGCTTGTAAAATAGATTTCACTCGGTTTACAATTCAAACATTCCGCAATAGTTTTTCTTGAATTTTCAATAATCTCTTTTGACTTATATCCAATAGAATAAATTGAACTTGGATTTCCAAACAAGTCAAGATTTTCTTTAATGTTATTTTTAACTGCTTTAGACAATGGCGTTGTTGCCGCATTATCAAAATAAATCAATTATTTTCCTCCATTTTTTTATATAAAAATAATCAAACAAGGTATAATGAGTAAAAATATATATGCAATTGTTCCAATTAAGATGTTATGTTTGAATTTATTATTTTGATTTAATTCTACTATGTAACATCCTAAAATAAAAGAAAGCATAATGAAAAATATCTTCAAAGGCATATTATCCCCCATTATTTTTATGTTTAATATTATTAACATAATGTCTATTTATGTTAATTATTTTGAACATAATTTATTTCTTTCGATTATGTTGGTTACATTATGCGCTCTATCGTCCCACAATTCTGTATAAAATATTTTTCTTGTTTTTCCAAAGTATTCTTTTGCCCACATACAGTTTTCATTGATTGCATCGAACTTAATTCCATAAGAGCGACACCAATCAAGAGCGTCTTTCAATTCTTTGCCTTCACGCATAGTGTAAAGAATTATAATTGCTCCATTTTCTTTCTCTTTAAGTAATTCATCTATAACTGGAATTATAGGTTCTCCACAAAGCGGATAATTACTATCGCATAATGTACCGTCAAAATCAACTGCTATAATCTTCTTGTGTGTCGAGTTCGTCATAATTTATAGCCTCATCTTGTAACCATCGGTAAATATATCCTTTATTATTGACAACCTTATTCCCATCAAGCATAATATGAAAAGAAGTATCAATGTGCGCCAAAAATCTTAGCATTTCATCAATATTCATATTTTTTATTTTCTCAAAGTTCGTCATTATCATTTCACCTCAAGATAATCTTTTTTTATCTCAATTTCTTTAATTGTTTGAACATATCCACTATATCCAAAAAATTTTACGGGCAATGATTTGTTTTTAACCTTTTGCAATTGTTCAATAAGTTCTTTCACATTCATAAAAATTTCCTTCCTTTTTGTCCGATTGAATATCACAAATATGTCCGATTGTAGAATATTTTATTTCTTTTTGATATTCTCTTGGTTCAACAATAAGCGCCTCAGTCTTGTGTCCGTTCATCGTTTTTCTTCTCTCTAAGTTTATAGTCTGTTTCTGTGGATATAAAATATTCTACATAAACATCTTTTTCGCCGTCTGTAAGAAATTTAAGGTTTCCTTGTTTTGAGGCTTTTGTTTTTTCTTGTATCTTTTTATTCAAAACCTTTTTGAGTGTTGAATAATCTTCAGTAATGAATTCTTTTAGTCCCTCTTTGTTTAAGATAATTTCATATTCATAGTAGAAATAATCTATTTCCAGTTTATTTGCAATAATGTCTTTTGCTTTACCAAACTGTGAATATTGTAAATCTTCCCAGTAATCTATCTTAAATTCTTTAAGGACTTCTCTTTTTGCCTCAAGCAATCTTGGAATATCTTTTTTCTTGTCTGCTTCCCAAACCTTTGTGTAAAGTTTTCTATCTTTGGCGCCTATATACTTCTTGGCGAACATAGGTATCATATTGACTTTAATAAGACACCTATCTTGCATATCTTTGAGAATATCAGTAATAATTCTTTTTAATAACGGTTCACTTTCTCTTGAAAAGATAGTAAGCCCAGCGACAGACCCCTTGTCAATCTGCTCTATACACTCCTTGGGGTGATATTTGGCATAATGATAATCTTTATTTACTATGCCAAGAAATTCCATTAGTTCGTGCATATCTACTCTCATAACGCTTTTATTTGGCTGTGAAAGTACAGTATATAGCATAGGCTCGATTAGCTTTTTATATTTTCCATATTTTACATTTGCCACAATCTCATCTTTGCTATATTCTTTGTGAACGATATACACATTGCCATTTTTTTCTATGTCATATTTTTCTCTTAAAGCAGATAATTGGCTCTTTTGTCTTGAGCCTCTTTCTGGCTTTATGTTAAAAATTGAACATAGTTGGTTATATTTATACTTTTTTCCTAACTTTAAGTCAATACAAATCACCCCTTTTGTAATTTCTCCTCTATTATACCACAAAATTGCTCATTTGTCAAGACCTTTTTTGATATTTTATAAAAAACTTAATAAATAAACTTATATTACGCACGCACACGCACACGCGCGTATATTAGTTATATAATAATATAATATACATCTCCTAAGACATACATCCTCAATGGCTACTTATACCGCACACCGGTGCTATCGCACCAGCGTGCTGGCTGTCTTTGACCGGCTACGCCTAACGCATATGCTTGCTAACGCTTCGCATAAGCGTTTCACGACAGCGGAATATTACGAAACTGCGTTTCGGGCGTTGCAAGCAACGCTGTAATTTCCAATGTCTATTCGTTTACTACAACGGGAAAACACCCTGTATTATTACGATTTGGTACACACTTTTGTCTATATTATATAATATATAAGGTATTTTATTATTTATATATATTATATTTATATATATTATTATATT
>UMDD01039530.1_pt1 | contig 11234 bp, 14 predicted proteins | sample 1964401 | NCBI WGS metagenome assembly UMDD01 (sample SAMEA4835985, study PRJEB28245) | human gut metagenome | biome: gut microbiome; material: fecal sample | place: Denmark | collected 2008
GCGTGCCGTTATGATTTTTCAAAGCAGGAAAAATGCAAGCAAATAGGGGGCCGGTGTCGTTCCTGCATTTTTGAGGGCGAAAAATCTGTGTCAGATGCGCTGATCAGGAGGGGGGATAACTTTTCCCGTTTATCTTTTTTCTGTTTCTCCGTCCTTCCATTTTCTTTTGGCCTTTTTTCGTTTTTATTTTTTTCATCCGTCCTTCAATTTCCCCTCTCAGTCTTTTTTTGTTTCCTCTTTTTTCCATTTCTCCGTCCTTCCATTTTCTTTTGGCCTTTTTTCGTTTTCATTTTTTTCATCCGTCCTTCAATTTCCCCTCTCGGTCTTTTTTTGTTTCCTCTTTTTTCTGTTTCTCCGTCCTTCCATTTTCTTTTGGTCTTTTTTCGTTTCCCTTTTTCTTCCGTATTTTTTGACATTTTGTTTTTAGTGCGAAAAACTCTTTTGCCGAAGTTTGTCCGAACCATGTTACCGGAGATGCTGACGGAATATTGCGTAAGCTCAATTGCTGCCCGTTTCAAAGTTAAGAGCCGTCTTTCAATATGAGAATGTTGGAAAATGCAGAATATCGACATCGCTGCCGGGAATTTCGGTGCACAGGCTGTTATGCGGATACTATAGGAAAAAATACCGGAAGAGGGCTGAATACATTCGAAATCGGTTAAGGAGCAAAGCCAATAGAGTGTGGATTTTGATCCGTTTACGGCGAGCCGGGCAATGTTAACCCCGCCGAACCGTCATGCGCCCTTAAAGACGAAGATATTGCCGGGCGTATACGAAGCGCCTGCGTTATATGCGGAAATTCCTTTTTTTTGTAACCGGAAAACCATGTTCGGGACATGCTGTCAACTTACCGTGTCAGAGTGTCATATGTTAGTGTTTGCCGGTGTTTTGCGAGTTAATCCGCATACGAAAAACTCCGCGTTTTATGCAGGTGTCTTTTGATCAGGCGGCAGAGAAGATTATGGTATAACGGCTTGGGATAGAATGTAAAATTCTTCCTGTCCGGGGCGGCATTCCTTTTCCATCTTTTCCAGTCCGGCATCAAAGCGTTCGGCTTCCTTTTCGTCAAATGTAAAAACCGGACTGGGACGATAGACGTATTTTTTTCCGTTTTCCAAGGTTCCCGGTTTCAGCTCTTTGATCAGCATTGCCGCCGGAAAAGTTCCGTCTTCTGTGCAGACGTTGAATTTTTTGCAGCTTTTGAAGCCCCGGCTGACGTAGTTGTTCGGGCTGCCGAAAATGACGATGACGTCATAGCCTGCCGCCGCGGCACGTTCAAATGAATGTTCCAGCAGCTGTTTGCCGTAGCCCCGGCGTTGATGTTCGGGCAGAATGCATACCGGTCCGAAAGTGAGAATGTTTTTTTCGTTTCCGTTTTCTTCGATCAGTTTGTTGCGGGTGTACATAATGCTGCCGATGATTTTTCCGTCAAGCTCGATGACAAAGTCCAGCTCCGGCAGAAAGTCGGGATGAGAACGCATTATGTGAGCCAGATAATGCTCGTTGCAGCCCGGAATATACAGGTTCCAAAAAGCTTTTCTGATGACGTCTTCCACTTCGGCGCGGTCTTTTTCTTCTTCGTTTCTGATGGTAATCATGGCAGACTTTCTGTAAAATAACTTCTTGTTTTTTTATAACGCGGTTACAAAGGGCGGAAAAGCGGGCGGTTCTCGGGTGAAAGAAGTGCCGCCCGTCTTTTTCAGGCCGCTTTTTTCGGTGGCGTGTCGGTTTGGTCCGGTTCTTTTATGCGGACGATGTCGGCGCCGACGCCGCGCAGTTTTTCTTCCAGTTTTTCGTAGCCGCGGTCCAAATGGTAGACCCGGTTGACGATGGTTTCACCTTCGGCAATGAGGCCGGCCAGAACCAGGGCAAACGAAGCTCTCAGGTCGGTTGCCATGACTTGGGCGCCGTACAGCTTTTTGACGCCGCGGACAATTGCCGAAGCATGGCCGTGAACATTGATGTTGGCGCCCATCCGCATCAGTTCGGGAACGTGCATGAAGCGGTTTTCAAAAATGGTTTCGGTAACCATTGACGCGCCGTCGGCCGTCAGCATCAAAGTGAGAAACTGAGCCTGAAGGTCGGTCGGAAAACCGGGATAATAGTCCGTCATTATGTCTTTGCCCTCCAGCCGGCAGTTTTCGGCGTCAATAATGATGCCGTGCGGCTTTTCTATGATTCTTACGCCCATTTCGCTTAAAATGCGGAGCGGGGTTTTCAGAGTTGCGGCCTGAGCGTTTATCAGCTCTATTCGTCCGCGGGTGATGGCGGCGGCAACGGCGTAAGAGCCGGCTTCAATGCGGTCGGGAATTACCTTGTGAACGGTGCCGTGCAGCTCCCTGACGCCTTCGATTGTCAGAATCGGCGTGCCGATGCCCGTAATTTTTGCGCCCATGGCATTGAGCATTTCCGCCAGATTGCCGATTTCCGGTTCCATGGCGGCATTTTCAATGACCGTGGTTCCTTCGGCTAAAGCGGCTGCCATCAGAATGTTGCAGGTGGCGCCGACGGAGGCAATGTTGAAAATCAGGTGAGCGCCCTTAAGTCCGTTTTCTGCCCGGGCAATGACATAACCGTTTTTAATTTCGATCGAAGCGCCCATCTGTTCCAGCGCGGAAAGGTGGATGTCCATCGGACGGGCGCCGATGGCGCAGCCGCCGGGCAGGGACAGTTCCGCATAATGTTCTCTGGCCAGAAGCGGCCCCAGCACGTAGTAGGAAGCGCGCATTTTGCGCACGTAGTCGTACGGTGCGATCAGGCTTTTAGTTTGGGCTGTCTGGTAAGTGTACATTTTGCACGGATTGCCGTCGACTACTTCGTTACGACTGTCAATTTGTGTGCCGAGCTGTTCCAGCAGCAGATTCATGGAGCGAATGTCGGAAAGGGAAGGCATGTTGGTCAAGGTGACGCGTTCCCGGGTGAGGAGGGAGGCGCATATCAACGGCAGCGCCGCATTTTTGGCGCCGCTGATGTAGATTTGACCGGAGAGCCGGTGCCCGCCGTTAATCTTTAGTTTGTCCATCGTCTTTTACTTTCTCTGTTTGGGATTTTTTTTGTAAGGCTTCCTGTTGCTTTTTGCGTTTTTCCAAATTTTTGCGCAAGGCTTCTGCTTCTCGCTCAAAACGCAGGTCGGACCGCCTTTTTGTTTTTTCGGTCATATGAAACATAAGTCCTTTTTTTTATTTTTACCGCAACACTATAGCAGGTTTTAAAAAAGTGAATCAAGCCGCTCAGTTTTTTATTGTGCAAAAGTGGTTTCATTTTTTATTGAAATCAATCCGTTATACGGCTTATTAAGCTAATAGGTGTGTTTTAATATGTTAACAATTTATAATTAGTATTGATGTTTTGTTCAAAATAGATTATTAATTGTGAAAAAATAATTTTTAGAGCAGGACTTGTGAGTATCATGAAAAAATGTATTTTGATTTTATGTCTTCTGTTGTCAGCATGTATAAATACCGTCACTTATTCCCACCGGCAGAACGGGGTGGACGTTTATGTGGCTCGGTGCAACGGCTCTTTTGTCGACATTTCGCTGTGTTATCGGCAGGCGAGTCAGGCTTGCAACGGTAATTTTGAAGTTTTGAACGCTTCGGTGGAAAATGCCGGTACCGTCAACAATATGAGCGTGCAGACGGGAATGACGCCGATGTTGTACGGAACCCAGGATAATGTTTTGAACCGTTCGATCATGTTTTACTGCAAGTAAAGCCGCGATCGGACTGTGCCGCGTTGTTTGGCGGAAATTTTTTCGGGTGACGCCGTTTTTCCGGGAGGAAGAGCGGCGTTTTCGTTTTGAAAAAGAAGAATGTAAATCGTTTTGCCTTCAAGCGGAAAGGTGGGACTCGGTTTGTGATGCAATACAAGTTCATGTTTAAAACCGATGCATGCTGCCGGGTGATTGTTGAACCGGAGATTGTAAGAGGCTAAAAAAATAAACGTGAAGGTAAAAGTTGTTGTTTAGGGCTAATATTTGTTTTATTATTTCTAAATTAGAAAAGAGGTTTTTTATGATAAAAAAATATATTTTAGCGGGATTGTTAATTTTATTTCCTGTTTCTGCTTTTGCCGACGGGGGATTGCCCTTGTGGATAAATACGATTCAAACCGTAGCGGCCACTTCGGGAATTAAGGGGTTGGGGTACCCGTTGTCAAGTTCCGTGATTACGCTCATTTGTTTGATATTAATTATATTTTGTGAAACTTTATTCTTGAAAAAAAGATATTTTAAAACAACAAATACGGTAAAAATAATTGAAGCCGTTTCTTTTGCTAACTTGATTTCAACCGTTTTGGGCGGATTGCTGCTGTGGGCTGTTTTTTATGTTACGGTTTTTATGGCAGATTCTAATTCCTTGGGATATTTGTTTCTCGGGCCGTTATACGGAATATTGACATATCTCCCGCGTAACTCTGCCGTGGAGATATGCGGCTTTGTTTTTATCCTTGTGTTTTATAATGTTTTCTTTTGTTTTTTTTCGTATTTTATAGAACGTTTCATAATAAAAAAATATTTGCAAAATATGTATAGCAGCGAAATTGTCTCCAAAGGAGTATTACGAGCCAATATTTTAAGTTATTCCATATCGTTTTTTCTGATGTTGCCGATTTACTTTTTTTTACATGGAATTTTATGAATATTTATTTAAAAGGGTATAAATGGGAATTGTTCTTTTTTATATTTTGTGTTGCATCGGAACGTTTGTTCTTGCTGTTTTTTATGCATTCATGATGAGAAAACATTATAAAAACAGTAATAAAGGTTTTTCATTTTTTTCATTATGTGCTTGGCTCATTTTTCTTTCTTGTTGGTTGCGTTTATCTTTAAGCTGGATTGTAGAATTTGCTTACAAATGGGAGTTGTTGGTGCCGTTTGCGTTGTCTCTTTTGATTTCTTTTTATGCAACTTTCGGGAATATGGGACACTATAAAAAAATTTTTTTGGTGTTTTTAATTGTTTTAATCGGTGTCCCGTCATACCTTTCTTTCCAAGCCGACAAAGACAAAAAAGCTGCGGAACATTTTTTTTCCGATCATTTTCCGGGTGTTTATTATGCGCCCCCGCAATTTTTGGATGGTGAATATTTTCATTTTATTACACGAAAAGAGATGGTTTTTAATTCCTATCCTTTTGAAAAAGAGTTTTTTAATTTGGAAACAGGCGAGATAAATCCGGTTTTGGTGCCTAATGTCGTTAATTTACAAGAAGCTTTTTTTAATTCCGAAAGAAATATATTATATATCGGTAACAAAGCTTACTCTTTAAAAGACGATGAAATTTACGTTCTTAAATGCCGAGATCTTTTTAATGATAAGAAATTACAAAATTTGTTTAAAGGGAAAAAAGTTCTTTGTATGGCCGAATATCGTAAATTTCCCCGGGAGGGTATGCAAGAAGGTCGTAAATATCAAAACATAATCGCTCGTTATGCTCCGCAAAATTTACCCTCAAAAAGTGGTTTTATGTTAAAGTTTCTTCTAAATGTCAGACCCTATATGTATAATGGGGAAGCAGAAGTTTTGGAGAAAGATGTCTTGTTTGCTGATACCGTTTTTTTATATCAACCGCCTAATCAGTTTATAGGTGAGTATTATAATCCAAAACTGAAAAGAAAGAATTTCTGTCCTGTGTCAATCGCTTATTATGCAGGTAAATGTATTGAATTCCGCAAGTTGTTTGTACCGATCGGCAGCAAAGACGAAAATACATAGTCTGGTTGCTTTTTTTTCATAAATTCTGCCGCTGAAATTAAAAATAAGATCAGGCCGGCCGGAAAATTTCTGATAAAATGACCGGTATTCTTAATAAATTTTAAGGAGAAAGCTATTGTTGACAAAACACTTGGCGCAAAATAACTTAAGCTTTAAGCGTAGCGTTGCGAACGATCTCCATACCGGATAAGATTGGATTTTGTCTAAAATTCCGTTGACAGTAACACGGAATTATAATATATATATGAAATGTAAATTTATTAAAAACATATAATTATGGAGACACGGACTATAGAGAAATGGAGTGATTATGTACTGCTACTTGACGAACAGAATGTTTATTCGTTCGCGAAAGCCCAGGAACGTTTAGGATCCTGCCATAGAAAAAGGGTAACAAAATACCTCCAGGAACAGGAAAAAACACCTATGAGTACGTTTTACGATTGGGATGGAGAGTATGCCGTCGGAGGCGACTGGGAAGACGTTGGCTCGCCTGTAATCATAGGATACATTGATGTTTGGGTTAATGATGACGGGTATATGCTCTTAGCCGAGTAATTTTACAATAAATCCTTCTTCTTATATGGGAAGAAGGATTTTTCTTTTTTATCGCTTTTTGCTTTCTGCAACTTGATGAAAATTTCTCTTTTCTCAACCTCAAAAATTTGCATAGTTTCTACCAAACATTATTTATATTTTAGTGTCAGTTACGGCATTATCAATAGGAATAAACAGTTTGCGAAAATCAATGCAACGGTTGTGAGAAGCAAAAACTGTGACAGGACAGAAATTTTTTGTTTTTAATTTGGGGTTATAGTAAAAACGCGTTCTTTCCCTGAAATTTTTATAGCTAAAAACGGTATCTACGAATAATATGTCATCTTTTAAAATGTTGGCAGGGTCGCTATACATATAGGGCTCAACATTCAAAAGAAACTGTAATGAAAAACTGCTTTTAGAAGGTATATTTTGCGGTGCATACTTGGCAAGTATATTCTGATATGGCCTATTCTTTTGAAGTGTTGTAAAAGGGTTGTAGAAATAGTTTGCCATGCAAAGTATTTTTTTCCCTTTAAACAAATTTTGTAATTTCTTATCATTAAAAAGATCTCTGCATTTAAGAATATAAATTTCGTTATCTTTTAAAGTATAGGCTTTACTGTTAAGATGAACTGTATTTTCTTCAAAGTTAAAAAAGGCGTTTTGCAAATTTACAATATTAGGAACTAAAATCGAATTTATGCGTCCTGTTTTTAAATCAAAAAACTCTTTATCATAAATATGATGTTGAAATTTCATTTCATCACGCGTAATAAAATGAAAATACTTTTTATCTAAAGGTTGAGGATGCGCATAACTTTCATCTGGAAAATTTTTGGAAAAGAATTTCTCCGCATATAGCCAGTCTTTTTCTTGTTTGGCGGAGATCAAATAATAGAGACTGAGTAAAAAAAATAAAAACATTAAAAGAAATATTTTATAATGTCTTATCACTCGGAAAGTGTTGTGGAATGATATAAAAAAAATAACAGCAAAAGGAATAAAAGGAAGAAGCCAGCTGGATACGGAAAAAATCCATGGTAAAAGTAAGTGGCATAGAAAAAAAAGAAAAATACTCCAGGCGAAAACGGAAAAAAAAGAAAAGTGACTGTTGTTTCTCTTATAATAATTTTTCATTATAAAGGTATAAATCAGAACAAGGATAAATGCAACAACACAGTCCAAGATAAAAAGAATGAGCAGCCCCATTTGTCCATACTCCTGTTTTTGTTATTATTTTATAATAAAATTTATATGTTAAAATTTCGTAATGGATGAATTTTTCAATCATTTTTATCGGACAGGGATTGAGGATAACAAAAAACTTGATTTTCATAGTTTTTGTTTAAAAAGTCCGATAAGTTATCAAAAAATGCTTGTCTAAAAATCGCAAAGATCGGGCTGAATAAGAGCTTGTTTAAAAACAAAAAATCCGCAATAAATGCGGAATTTTCAAAAATGGTGCGCGATACTGTGCAGTTATCGGACTGATTATCCGTAAGAATTTGGCAATTTAAAAAAGAAACTTTTTATTTTCGACTTTTTGAAAATTTGTACGGAAGTCCATATACTTAAAACCACATCGGTCAGCGCGGACGGATATGCCTGAATATAAATATCATGAACAAACCATAAAATCAAATTAGAAACCAATGCCCAACGCATTTGTTGCTCATCTTTAGTTGTAAACATAAAAATTGTATAACTGGCAGAAGCAACAATGGGAAACAAGCCTATTAAACCACGATTGTTTGCATATAATCCCACGACAATACATAAAATGAATAAAATCCAAGTTATTTTCTTTGTTAATTTATTTTTGTAGGCTAAAATATTTCTGATTAGCGCTATGGAATTTGTTGTCATTGCAGAATATGTGTAAAGGGCTATATTTGATAAGATACAAAATATAACATCTATAACTTGCCACAAAATTAAATCGTTCTTATTCTTCTTTAAAACAGATATTGCTATACAAATCGCTGATAATAAAGAAAATACATTGCCTAAAATTAAATATGTTTGCATAAAATTAACCTTTTTGCTGTTTTTTTAACTTAATATATTTAATAATTCAATGGTCTTTTATAAAAAGTCCGATAATTGCTAAAAAATGCTGTTTCGGGGAACAGAACAATCGGACTTTGCGAGATGCAATCCCATAAAAGCAAAAACCGCCTATAACAAGACGGTTTTCAAAAATGGTGCGCGATATTGTGCAATTATCGGACTAGGAATTATGAGGATTTTAAGATTTTGAGTAGAAAAATTAAAAAAATGTTAAAAACAAATTAAGGCTGAGTGTTTATTCTCAGCCCGTAAAAAATTATTTTTAATATTTTTCTAAAAACCATTTTGCAAATTGTTGCAGACTTCCTGAAGTTTGCGATCTTTCTGTAAAGTCTGAGAGTTCTTGCTTTGAAAATTCACAGAGCATTTTCCCATAATCCTTCATATACATTACTTGCCACAAATCAGACCAAGCGTCTGGATGTATTACGGTTTTTCGTTCATATGCAATTTCAAAATTATCACCAAATCTTTCAAATTGACATACAGTCCCGTCATTTCCAACAAATGTTGCAAAGCTGACAAATTTTGCCGCCCGATTATTTTCTCCGTTCATTAATTTTAGTATACCATCAATCCCAATTGTTGATAAAACATACTTGGTATACGGCCCGGGGAAACCATTCAAGGCCTCAATAACCAAACCTCCGTCTTCAACAAGAATAGGCTTTTTCAATATTTTAAAAGCTTCCATAGCTTTATATTTTGAAACATCAGCGATATTATTAAGCTGAGGTTCAACGATATCAGCCTGAACTTGATTAACTTTAATATCAAAGCGTCCAGCATTAAGAAAAGAACGCTTTAAAGCGGCTATTTTCCCTTTATTGGAAGTAATAAAATCTATCTCCATAATCATACTTTTATATTGTTAAACAAAATTATAAATTTCACACTTAACTTTATATATCTAAATAAAAATAAAGTAAATCAAAAACAAAAAGTCCGATAATCCAATTAAAACGATCATTCTCAAAATAACTGAAATCGGATTGGGCAGGAGGTTTGGTTTATATAACAAAAAAGCACCCTGATAGGTGCTTTTTGACAAATGGTGCGCGATACTGTGCAGTTATCGGACTAATGAATATGAAGAGTTTAAGCTTTTGAGTAGAAAATTGAGGCGTTTGAAGAGAAAGAATATATTTGAAAATCCAAATTTATTTTTGTAGTATACTTAAAAAGAGAGGTTACTATGAAAAAAATTATACTAGCTACTGTTTTGATGTTATTGGGTTGTACTCAAATATCCTCCATAAATGTTTTGCCTAGTACGGAACCCGTTAAAGAAGAGAATCCTAATTGTATGGATATGCGTAGATTTAAAGTTTTTCAAGTTTTTGAGGATAGTTATGCTTTAGCGAGTGCCTGTACAGCAGAATATGATGAAAATTTTTGTATTGGTGCGGTCGTTTTATTAACCCCACAACGTAATATTGAGTATTATGATGAAATGTATGTATCTGCTCCTGATAATAAGTGTGCCATTCAAGATGGTGTTTTCAAATATGAAACAAAAAATAAAACCATTAAAACCGTTCCTGTAATACGTTTTGATTATGAATTCAGTTCGTCATCAGAAGAGGAAGATTTAGAACGTTTTTATGATAAAATGGAAGATGTTCGCTATGAATGTAAATTATCTGTAATCAACAATAAAAAACAAAACACAAAAGCTAATATAAACAAATGTGATTGCATTGTAGATTTTGTTGTAAGTGAATTTTTGAGTCTAAAAGATAAAGAACTAACAGAAGTTGATGTAGAAAAATTTGAAAAAGAGTTTTTTAAAAAACTAGAAAAGAAATGCGGTAAAATTCCTGATTTTATGAAAGAGGTTTAATTATGAATGATAGCCCCCTTTGGGCGCCAGATAAAAGAAAATTACCTAATGAATTTTATGAAGAATTAAGGGATTATACTGAAGAAGAAAATAAAGAAGAGGATAGAATAAGAAAAGGAGGAGATTTTTTAGTTATTGATAACGAATGGTATATCCCCTTGTTAAAAAATCCTCAAGCTCTTCTCGTTTATAATAAGGGACATCATGAAATTTTAGAATTTCCATTATGCCCATCAAATAAAAGTAGCAATTCATTTGAGGAGTACACAAATAATCTAAAAATAGGAGTTAACCTTATAAAAGGATATGCTGTACCTTATCTAATAGTTGATTGGGCAATCGATTCTGAAAACAATGAATTATGGGTAAGATGTAAACAAAATCTAAATATAAATGCTTGTGAGCATATATGCATAACATATCAAGATGGATATTATATTCATTTTATTGGCACGTTTTATCCTTACTATGAAATGGACGATAAGAGAGACCAATATTTTTATTGGCCTTGGGAAAAGAAATAATCAGACTGGAATTTTAATAGATAAAACGTTTGTTTTTATTGGCTTTTTAACAAAAAGTCCGATAAGCCGGCTTAAAAGTGCTACTTTCAAAACATCCAAAATCGGACTAAATAAATCCTTGTTTAAAAAGAAAAAATCCGCAATAAATACGGAATTCTTAAAAATGGTGCCGCTAGCAAGAATCGGACTTGCGACCCCACCCTTACCAAGGGTGTGCTCTACCACTGAGCTATAGCGGCGTTATCGAACTGAGGAGAATATAAAACATCTTTTTTATAAATGCAATAATATTTTTAAGATAATTGATAAAAAAATATGGGATTTTTATATCTGTTTGTTTTTGTATTGTTTTTTTGTGGCGGTAAAATTGGAGAAAGGTTAATGTCAAGAATTAAGAAGGCCGGAAATGTTTGGAATGCAGAGCGATTGATGAACAGGAAAGAAAGACAGGGGATAGTGACGGAAGAAGACGGCTGATATTTGAAACGGCATTATTGCAGAGACGGCGGCATTACGGAGTTAAGGGAAGCCGCGTCGGCCGG
>UMDD01047706.1_pt1 | contig 11125 bp, 8 predicted proteins | sample 1964401 | NCBI WGS metagenome assembly UMDD01 (sample SAMEA4835985, study PRJEB28245) | human gut metagenome | biome: gut microbiome; material: fecal sample | place: Denmark | collected 2008
CAGTCGGTCAGCTCCTTCGATACTGCCGGGGAGAACTTCTACCACGGCTTTATGCTGGGACTGTGCGCCCTGCTGGGCGGCGCTTTCGTGACCTCCAACCGGGAATCCGGCGACGGGCGCTATGACATTCAGCTGAAGCCCACGAAAAAGGAACTTCCGGGCATCCTGATCGAGCTGAAAGCGGAGAAGAATTGCAGCGACGAAAAGCTGAAAAAGCTGTCCGAGACGGCCTTGCAGCAGATCAACGATAAGAAATACGAAACCGAGCTGACGACCGCCGGGGTCAGGACGATTTATAAATACGGCGTGGCCTTCAGTGGTAAAAAGGTCGAAGTGGCAGTAGGATGAGCGTTGAAAACAAATTGGGGTTGACAAGTTCCACCGATCTTGCCCGTGAAGAAGAAGGCATCAGCAAGAAAAAAGCGGTAGAACTGTTTGAAAACGGCGTGCTTGACACCCTGCTGGCGGGAAAATTCTCAACCTTGCGGGCGATTCACAAATATCTGTTTGAAGATATTTGCGACTGTTTGGGTAATGGGGCCTTTGGAAAATGGTATATTTCTGCATCTGAACAGGGCGGGAATTTGATTCGGGCGGGAAACTGTAATCATAGTAGGGTTTATACCATCCTTGCAAGCATACCAGTAGAGTTAGTGAGTAGATTTAAAAGAGCACGAAGATGTTTTGTTTAATGTGTTGGGTGTGGAGCAAATATGGGAGGAATAAAAATGTGGTTGGATAATGCCTCAGAAGTAGATATTTTGTTTTATGAACCATACGCAAATGTCATTGCTGATATATCCAAGAATCCAAACTATAAACCACTAACTATCGGCGTATTTGGTGTTTGGGGTGCAGGAAAGTCAACCCTTTTGAAGTTGATAGAACAGAAGATAGATGAGGATTCTGAAGGGAAGGGTAAAACTCTGTGTATCAACATTAATGCGTGGACTTTTGAAGGGTATGAAGATGCCAAAATAGCTTTGATGGAGGCATTGTTGCGTGAAATCAAAGAACATAAAGATATCCCATCTAGGGTTAAGAATGGCGTGTCAAAGTTGTTGAAAAAACTTGATTTTTTCAAATTGGCAACAAAAGCGGTGTCAGTAGGTGCGCCTATGATTGCATCAGTCGCGACTGGAAATCCCATTCCTCTTTTACTGAGTGTTTCTGGAAAAGCTGAAGATGTTGGCAATGGAATTAAAAGCGTAGCGGATGCTATGCAATCTATTCGTGATGATTATTTAAAGGATGAAGAAAGCGATGATGCGAACAGCATCGTCAATAATGTTAGAAAATTCAGAAAAGAATTCAAAGAAGCTCTTAGGGATGACGGTGTTGAAAACGTTATTGTTTTGATTGATGACTTAGACAGATGCCAGCCAGATAGGATTATAGAAACTCTGGAAGCTATTAAGCTCTTTTTATCCGTAGAGAAAATGACTTTTATTATTGCTGCGGATGAAAACGTTATTCAGTATGCCATAAGGAAAAAGTATCCGCCGATCGAAAACTATTCTGTCAACTTGGACAAGGAATACATTGAAAAAATTATTCAATTACCAATTTACATTCCAGAATTGTCTTCAAAGGATATTGAGAATTATCTAATGTTATTGGTCGTCCAAGAATACTGTGGAAAGGATCCATTCAATGAGTTTTTGAATAGGATCAAGGAAGAAAAATTGCTCATGTCAAATGATGTGATTGATGTGCAGAAAATAAAAGAGATAGTAACAGACTACATTATTGACAGTGATAAACGGGAGTTTGAGGAGACGGTCGATATTATCGCAGGAATCAAAAGAATTATTGCTGGAAATCTAAAGGGGAATCCTAGACAGGCCAAAAGATTTTTGAATACGTATATAACGAAAAAGAAATTGGCTGAGTTGTATTTCGGCACAGATGAAGGCGGCTTGGACACACGAGTATTGGCAAAACTGCTCGTTCTTCAAAAATTGGATGGAGATTTGTTTATACAGCTAAATGAATGGAATAAGAAATTCACAACAGAGAATGAAGATTTTAAGGCTATGTTAGAGAGCATAGAATCTGGTGACAGCGAAAATGAAAAATATAAGGCATGGAATGTGCCGACAATAATTAATTGGGTTAAATCTGAGCCTAAGGATTTAGAAAAAATCCGATTGGATCGATACTTTTATTTAACTAGAGAATCGCTGAAGAAAGCCGATGTAGATGTATCAACACTTTCATCAGCGGCAAAGGATGTTTTGGAGCAGATAGGTAGGGCAACGCGCGGTCTGATAGATCAAATAATGAAAAATATGGCTGACTTAAATGCTGTTGATCAATCTGGAGTATTTGGGGTTATTATTCCGAAGATTAGTAAAGGTGAAATCCCATTTTATGTTATTAGAAGTCTGTTCGTCAGTTTTGAAGCGTTTAGAGATAAAATTTGCAATTCATTGGAATTATACCCTAAGAAGATAGCTGTTGGAGATATATCTGCTATCAAGGAAATGCGCTCAAAAGATCAAAAGAGAATAGATAATCTCCTGGCCATATGGGAGAAGTCTGAGATTGTTGATAAAAAGAGCATGGAAACAATAAAAGAGAAGGGAAAATAAGGATGGGAACCTCTAAAGGATATATTCCTCCAGCAAAACCAGAATGGAGCAATGCGAAGAGAGCAGTATCAGGATTTCTAAGAAATAGAGACTCTGATTCAAGGGCAAATGCAATTCAAAAATTTGGCGAGGCGATGAATTCGAGCGCAGCAGTTGGAAGTACCTCTTTTGCTAGTGCGGCCGGCAATATCATGGCATTTGCGCGAGATATCAGCAAATATGGACTTGAGCACGGTTTAGCAAATTTGGGCCGGTCTGATTTAATAGGAAAATCTTCCGATGAAATTTTACAAGAACTGCTATATCAGTTTACTAACGATTCCTCCTCGCTAGAGGATTCGTTAGCCGCAGATTCATTATCACAAGCTCTTGAAAATTTACGAGTAGATTCTGTGGAACAATTGGGAAGCGTGGATTTGGATATCCTTCTAAAAGAAATGGTCACTTCTTTTGTACTGATAAGTTTTGATCTTAATTTCAACGAGAAAATTGGAAAAGGGCGTACAAGTAGTGAGAAATTTGAAATACTGGATGAAATGCATTCCTATATAGCTGATGAACTCCATACATCGCTTCATAGCAAAGAACTGAAACAAATTGATTTTAGCAATATTAGTGCAGCAAGCATTGTCCGAAAAACTTTGAAGGAAGCATACGATGTATGCATCCGCTTTTATGGGGAGGCACGCGGATGAAATTTTGGATAAGAAAAGAAAATGATGCAGATCCAGGTCTTGAATGGAAAGATTCGTACATCCTCACCTTAAACAGAGATTCTGGCAGCACCATATATTCTGGATTGCCAAGCATCTGGTATCATCTGGGGCGCCAAAATATGATTCCTATTTATGAGGATTTATTTGTAATAGGACTTAGCGTGTTTTCTTTAGACAAAAGAATAGCACGGAATTTATTTTCGGATTCTTGGACACGCCAAATAGATGTATCCATTCCGGTTTTAGAAATAGATACATGGCATGGTTGCGAGACCCAGTGGAATAAAATCCTTTCTTTTTTGACCGGTGATGAATGGAAAATTTCCTTTAGGCAGGCAACGACAGAGTGTGGTACTCATAAGAACAGAAATAGATTGCATATAGATTTGTCCGGCTGTGATTGCTTTAGCCTTTTTTCTGGAGGTTTGGATTCATATTGTGGAGCAATCAAACTATTACAAGAAGGACATTCTCCGGTGCTTGTTGGTCATAATGAATACCCAAAACTTCGGTATATCCAGGAACAATTCTGCAGTAATTTCAATGAATGCTATCCATCACAGAAATCGGTGTTTTTGGGTTTCACAGCAGGAGCAAGAGCACCATTCAGATTGGATGGGGAGCGATTGCAGAAAAGTGAAAATACTTCCCGAGGACGTTCCCTGTTGTTTTTGTGTGCAGCTATTTCTATTGCAGGCATTATGGGGAAAGAGATTCCGGTATATATACCTGAAAATGGTTTTATTGGATTGAATGTAGCACTTACAAATAGCAGAAAAGGTTCTTGTAGCACGAGGACAACGCATCCTTATTTCTTGAATAGTTTTAACAAGTTGATTGCAAGTGTTGGAATCCAAAATCGCATTTTTAATTTCTTTGCTTTCAAAACAAAACGAGAAATTGTCAATTTGGTTTCGAAAACAAAAGCATTCAAGCAAGGGTATAAAAATACTATTTCGTGTTCTCATCCATGTGTGTCTAGGTATAACCGTGTAGGTTCCAGAGAGTATCCAGTTAATTGTGGCTTTTGTTATCCATGCATTATTCGCAAAGGTTCTCTGCAAGATGTTGAATTAGACACAGATGAAAACCTAAAGGCATCGGAATTTCTCAAAGCAGAGGCTAATAGGGATAAATCGGCAGATCTGTTTGCAGTCTTGAGTAGTATTCATAGATATAAGGAGCTCTCAGAAAAAGATATTGAGCGATTAATCCGTTGTACAGGAAGACTTGGACACGACGAGATTCAATCTTTTAAGAGAGTTTACAGGCAGGGTATGGACGATTTGATTGAGTACTTTTCAAAGGATTCCGGTATGGAAGAGTGGATGTAATGATGAATTTAATAGACACGCATTTTCATTTGGATTATTATAAAAATTATCCGGAAATTGCGAAGAACATCACGGAACAAAGGCAATATACGATTTGTGTAACGAACTCGCCAGGAGTTTTTATGTCATGTAAAAAAATAATTTCAGAGACAAGGTATTTGAAATTTGCTATTGGCTTTCATCCGCGGGAATCCTCGTTATGTGCAAGTGATATAAGAGATTTTACCCGGCTCATACGACTAACTAACTATGTGGGGGAAATAGGGCTGGATTATTCTTCAGAGTCGTATATGAACAAGCAACAGCAATTGAGATTCTTCTCGCAAGTTGTGGATATCTGCTCATCAGAGAATAAATTAATGACGATACATATTAGAAAAGCAGAAGAAGATGCAATTACTATATTGGAAAGGTATAAGCCAAATAAAGTAATCATACATTGGTATACAGGGAATCGTGCCAATATGAAGAAATTAGTGGATTTGGGATGCTATTTTTCAATCAATACGAACATGGTAAATAGTAGAGCTTCAGAAAAATATCATTTATTACCGCGGGAGCGACTCTTGATAGAATCAGATGGACCGTATACAAAAGTTAACAATAGGAAGTATAGCCCGTTGCTTTTAAAAGACGCATATGAAGTAATTGCTAAATTTTATGATAATCCTGATTTAATCCGCGATGTATACGAAAATTTCAAAAGGATATTGTCGGTATAAGAGAACCTATATGATACATGGCTTGATATTGTTGAAATTAATGCAAGGAGGGGCAACCGTCATGCGAAAGAGACTTATGGCGTATTTGGGGCGGCTGACGCGAATGCAAGAGCCACACAGATAATGATATAGTGGAGGGAAAATAATGGATTTCACTTTAATGATTGAGGGGTTGCGTCAGGCAAAATGCATTACCCCCTTGGAAAAGGATATTCTGGATACATGGAACGAACTTCAGAAATCCCCGTTTGACCGCAGTTCTGCGCAACTGCAAATTATGCAGAACAACGCAAAACACCCGGAGATTCTTGCTGCAATCAAGGCGCTGCCGACAACGGAAACTCGCCCCTTTGAGCAGGCAACAGATTCCGATATTCGTTATAATTTAGAGAAACAGTTTGCAGCACTTGCAGCAAAGGAAGGGTGGCAGAAATATGGCCAATAAGCTGGAACTGACGTGGTATGGCAAAGACGAGCCGATTCGGGTCGAGCCTCGTTTGCTGATTGAAAACGCGGAGCTTTCCAACACTACCGCCGACCCGGATACGCAGAACATGCTGATCCATGGGGATAATCTGCTGGCACTGAAAGCACTGGAAAGTAAATTTGCTGGGCAAGTAAAGTGCATCTATATCGATCCGCCGTACAACGCAAATGCCGCAAACATATATGAAGACAATATTGAACATAGTCTTTGGCTCAATCTGATACGCCCGCGCCTACAAATTATGTGGAGGCTTTTGGGTGATACGGGTTCCATATGGATAAGCATTGATGACAATGAACGTGATTATCTAAAGGTTTTGTGCGATGAGGTATTTGGCCGATCATCTTTCCTTGCCTCTATTGTATGGCAAAAACGTTATTCACGCGAGAACCGAGAGGCAATTGGCGACTCACATGAATATATTCTTGTTTATGTAAAAGACAAGGATGCATTTAAAAAGGCCAGAAATTATCTTCCACTTGCAGAAAAACAACTCAAAGCGTACAAAAATCCGGATAATGACCCTCGAGGCGCATGGCAATCAGTTTCGTTGCTTGCGCAAGGATACCGGTCCAATCAAATGTACGAGATTGTTGCCCCAAATGGGAAAGTACATACGCCGCCGCCGGGAAATTGTTGGAAAGTTGTAGAGCCAGAATTTAAGAAAGCGCTTGCGGACGGACGAGTGACCTTCGGGAGTGACGGAAATGGCGTGCCTCGCAGAAAACAATTTTTATCAGAAGCAAAGGGAATTGTACCGTGGACGTGGTGGCCGCAGGACGAAGTCGGCCACACTGGTGAGTCTAAGGACGAAGTAAATGCTTTGTTTGGAAGTGATATTTCGTTTGATACCCCCAAGCCTGAGCGTCTGATTGAACGCATCATCCACATAGCCTCCAATCCCGGCGATTTGGTTCTCGATTCCTTCCTCGGTTCCGGTACTACTGCCGCCGTCGCGCAGAAAATGGGGCGGCGCTGGATCGGCGTGGAAATGGGCAATCACGCCTATACCCACTGCAAAGTGCGCATGGATAAGGTCATTGCCGGGGAAGACCCCGGCGGCATTACCAAGGCGCAGAACTGGCAAGGCGGTGGTGGTTATCGTTTCTATGAGGTAGCACCCACCCTAATCAACAAAGACCCCTTTGACGAATATGTCATCAACGAGGACTATGATGCCAATATGCTGGCAGCGGCGGTGGCCTTGCATGAGGGATTCCACTATCAGCCGGATGGAGACCTGTTCTGGAAACAGTCTGTAGGCAACGAGAACAGCTATCTCTTTGTAACTACCCGCCACCTGAACAGTCCCTATCTGGACTCCATCAAGGACACCATGGAGGAAGGCGAGTATCTGATCATCGCTTGCCGCTCTTTTGACAGCGGACTGGACAAGGTCTACGATAATATCACAGTGAAGAAAATCCCGCAAATGTTGCTGGAACGCTGCGAGTTCGGCAAATCGGATTACAACCTGAATATCGTACACCCGCCGGTGTATGATGATTGCGACGAGGAGGAAGAGGATGTCTAACGATTTTCCGCTCTATACAACGGATTATATCAGCGGTGTCATGTCTCTCCGCAAGCCACAGACGCAATCGCTGAAGATTCTTGAAGAAATCACCAACGCCGTACAGCTCCGCAAGGGAATGAATCTGAAAGCGGCACTGGGCGCTGTCCGCGCTATGTATCCGATCTGCTCCGATTTTGAGCGTGACTTTATGTCCTTGACTTTTGCTCTGGCAACCGGCGTCGGCAAGACTCGCTTGATGGGAGCCTTTATCGCCTACCTCTACACGCAGCACCATATCAGGAACTTTTTCGTTGTCGCTCCCAATACCACGATTTTTGAAAAACTCAAAAAGGATCTCAGTGATAACAACAGCGCCAAGTATGTGTTCAAGGGGCTTGGCTGTTTCAGCACGCTGCCGCAGATCATTACGGATGACGATTACCGTGAAAAAACGCTCTCCCTGTTTGAATCCGATGTTCACATCTTCGTGTATAACATCGATAAATTCAACAAAGAGGGCGCAAACATGAAAAAGGTGAACGAGCTCATTGGGGACTCGTTCTATCAGGCGTTGTCCGACTTGCCGGATCTTGTGCTCATTATGGACGAGTCGCACCATTACCGGGCAGAAAAAGGGGCGCAGGCGCTGAACGAACTGCATCCGCTGCTGGGATTGGAATTGACAGCGACACCGTTGGTGACCAAGGGGAACAAGCAGGTGCCGTTTAAAAATGTGGTATATGAATACCCGCTGTCCAAAGCAATTGAGGACGGCTATACCCGCACGCCCTATGCCGTGACCCGCTCGGACATTGATTTCTATAACTTCGGCGATGAACAGCTGGATAAAATGATGCTGCTGGACGGTATCACCTGCCATGAAAGCACAAAGCGCAAATTGGAAGTCTACGCCGCCAATCACGGCAAGCCTGTGGTGAAGCCGTTTATGCTCGTAGTTTGCAAGGATACGGATCACGCAACCTGGGTGGAGCAATTCGTAAAGTCAGACGAATTCCGTAGTGGCGCATATCGAAACAAAACGATTATCGTCCACTCTAAGCAGAAAGGCGCAGAGACCGAAGCGAACACTCGTCTGCTTCTGGATGTGGAAAATCCGGAAAATCCGGTGGAGATCGTGATCCATGTCAATATGCTCAAAGAAGGCTGGGATGTCAACAACCTCTATACCATTGTCCCGCTTCGGACAGCCGCATCCAAAATTCTGCGAGAGCAAATGGTAGGTCGCGGCTTGCGCCTGCCCTATGGAGAGCGCACCGGCGATCGGGATGTGGTTGCCGTCATGCTGACTGCCCATGATAAATTCAATGATATTCTGGCGGAGGCACAGAAGGGTGATTCTATTTTCAAGGCCGGGAATATCATTAAAGCAGAAGAGATCAAACCCGAAGAAGTGGTCTATACTCAGCTGACAATAGAAACCGATCCGAATGCCGAGCTGGAAAAAGCGTATGCTCATACTCAAATTGAAAAGACGGATACCACAGATGCACTGATCAAGAAGGCAGCTGACTTGATCAAAGCAGAGGTTGAGCAGCACATTCAGCATACCCCGGCGCATACGGTCACCCCTGTGCAGGCACAGCAAATTGTAGAAACAGTCAAACAGAAGGTCGCTGAGGATAAGGATCTGGGACAGACCTTCAAGGAGAATGAAATGCCGCTGGCAGCATGGATGCTCTACCAGACCGAGGAAACGCACAGAGCTGCCGTGAACAAATTTATTCCGATTCCCCGTATCAAGGTAACGGATGCCGGTGTTGAGGAATATGTGTTCGTAGACTTTAATTTGGACATGGCAGATTTTACCCATGTGCCGATCAAGAATGAGCTGCTCGTTCAGAATCTGGAGGATATGCAGGACCGGCAGCGCATCAAGGGCGATGCAATCGATTTTGAGGGCTACAATCCGAAAAAAGTCATACTGGAGCAACTCCGACAGAAACCGGAGATCGACTACGAAAAATGCTCCAAACTGCTGTTCAAGCTGATCACGCAAGTCTGCGACCACTACGAAATACAGTACGACACCAATGGAATGCAGAACATCATTATGATGTATAAGCGTGATATCGGAAACAAGATCTATAAGCAAATGCTGCAGCACTTCTATTGCGAGAACGGCTTTTTGCAGGAAGAGGTCGTCGGTACAAGAAATTACAACCTGCAGCAGTCTTACAGCTGTGCCGAACGGGTCAATCTTTTCTCCGATGATTATACCGGGAATATCCAATCAGTTCTGTTTGAAGGTGTCAAGCGGGGCGTATTCAGCGCTGCCAAGTTTGACAGCCGCCCCGAACTGGTACTGGCACGGGTGTTGGAGACGGACACCGATGTGCAGAACTGGCTTCGCCCTGCTCCGCAGGAATTCAATATCACCTACAATCACGGGCATAACTATGAGCCAGATTTCGTTGTGGAGACCGACGATACGATTTATCTTGTGGAGGTAAAGGGCGAGGACAAGCTCAGTGACCCGGATGTTATCGCCAAGAAAAAGCGCGGTATCCAGTACTGCGAAGTTGCCTCTCGCTGGGGAAAGGCGAACGGCTATAAGCAGTGGCGGTATCTGTTTATTCCGTCCAAGCAGGTCATGCCGAACTCGTCGTTTATGCAGTTGGCAAAGCGGTTTGAAATGCAATAGTACCGAGTAATTTAACTTTTGTTACATAGAATGGACAAATAGGGATGTTATGTTACAGAAAATGTGGAAGGAAGAACAAGAAGAACTCTTGCATCACTGTGACTCTTTGACTACACCGTCCATCAAAAGCGAGAACAAGATAATAACTGACCACCACGAATAGGGCACCGACCGCTTGGCCGGGGCCCTATTCCTATATGTGCCATCTATAAGTCAATAGTGATTACCAGCCGTCCTCCCATCATCGGGAGGGCGGCTTTTTTGCGTCTTGATAGAAAAATATTTGAGAAATTTCTCGAAAACACCCCCACAAACGGCGCCCCTTATTCAGAGTAAGTGAAGGGAGAAATATTTTTGCGGGGAATTTTGAAAAGCACCCTGCCAAACGGCACCCCTTATTCAGAGTAAGTAGAAGGGACTTTTGAAAAGTTGAGGGGATTTTTCAAATTACTTTGCCAAAATCTCGAAAAAGTTCCCAATTGGTTAGTAGGAAGGCCCTGGAAAATTTCCTTCAAAATCCTATTTGTTATTTGCCAGAAAAGTTCCCAGTTGGTTAGTGGAGAGGATTTCAAAGAAATTTTTCAAAATTCCTTCGTACAAATCAAAAAAATTTTCCCAGTTGATTAGTGAGGGGGTTAAAAAACAGCCCTTCTCGCTGCCTACCTATTGAGGGGACTCTGTCTCCCTGTGCACCTTGAAAATTGAATCGCCGCCTCCAAAGGATATGCTTCCGGCAAGTGCCGCCACGACTTCCCGAAAAAGGAACGAGCGCACCAAAGAAGCAATACGCCGTGGTGAGATTCCGGGGCAGGAACGATGCGGATGAGCGGCAGCAAGCAAAAATTACCGCAGAAATGCGGCTTCAGAACAGACAAAGGAGGTTCAAGCCTATGAAGAAAGGAGAGCTCAGAGAGCTTTATCAGATGATGTTTCCAGAATACCCGGACATCGTGACCGTCAAAGAGCTTCGGGAGATGCTGGGCATCAGCCGCAAGCTGGCGTACAAGCTGATCGACTATGGGTACATCCACGCCGTGAAGATCGGCACGACGCTGAAAATTCCGAAAATCAGCGTCATCAACTATGTGATGGAG
>UMDD01010999.1_pt1 | contig 10977 bp, 6 predicted proteins | sample 1964401 | NCBI WGS metagenome assembly UMDD01 (sample SAMEA4835985, study PRJEB28245) | human gut metagenome | biome: gut microbiome; material: fecal sample | place: Denmark | collected 2008
CTTTCTGCGGTCCAGCCCTGTACTGCGATAGTATTCTGCCTTGTCCTGATACATCCGTCTCTCGGACTCCGTCAGTAAATGATCCTTTCCCACGGCTTCCAGAGTGTTCACCGCTGCTCCTACTGCCATGGAGACATCATGAGCTGCCAGCTCTGTTTTTAATTCCTCCACCTTTTGATAGAATTCCTTTTCAGAAATTCCGGTGCACAGGACCACCAGTTCATCTCCGCCGATACGGAACATTCCATTTCCTTCAAATACACGTTTCAGGCAGTCACAGCACCTGCGGATCAGGCGGTCTCCGGCGGAATGTCCTTCACTGTCATTGATCCGTTTTAATCCTGTAATATCACAGTATACCACGCCGATGGGCTCGGTATGGTCCACCTGCTCAATGTACCTCTCCATAGCATAACGGTTCCCCAATGTCGTCAGCGGATCCGAATAGCTCATCACTTCCAGCTCCCGTACCAGATTTCTCTGCTTCAGGGACGATACGATAAAGTGTCCCATGATCTGCAGCATCTCCGACACAAATTCAAAATATCTGGTCGAAGGATTGTCTACTCCGTAGAAGCCGATTACTTTCCCATCATCATAAAGCGGAACCACCACCAGGGAATGAATATTCTGTCTTACCAGAACTTCATACATCTGCGGATCCACATCTTTCATTTCTTCCAGATTCTCTGTGACAATACTCTGATTCTCATCAAACTTCCGATACCATTCCGCACAGATCTCCGGCGGTAGATCCTGAAGGGTATCCTTTTCCGGTGCGACTCCCTTGGCTACCCATTCGTATGTATTGTGGTCATGATCGTGGTCATCCTTTTCAAAAATATAGGCCCGTCCCGCTTCCAGATTCTTTCCGACAAATTCCAGCAGCACCTGCAATGTCTGATCCATGCTCTCCTGCCGCTGTGCCACACGGATGGCTTCATTCAACGCAGCCTCCATATTACGGTAATCTTCGGATTTGTGCCCTCTCTCATTCAGATTGCCGCAATCTATGGCGATTTCCATACGGTATTTTCTCCCGTCTTCTTCTACCAGTGTGTCCTTGATATGAAGTTCTCTTCGCAGCAGCGGATTGTAATATTCCCATTCCTTAAAAAAACCCGGCTTTAACTGTTCATTATTACACATGCCACAGGGCAGAGAATTTCCCTGCAATATCTCATAACACTTTAACCCGATGATCTCTTCAAGACTTTGAAATCCATAGCTCTTCAGAGTCTTCTTGTTCATATATATCAATTCATGAGTCTCTGCATCTGCCACATATACATATTCACCCAGATTCTCGAAAAATTCCCATATTTTACTCATATACACCAACCTGTTTCCGTATTCTTCCCCTCATTATAACTAATCAGTATACACTTGCAAACGCTTTACGGCAAGCCTGTTCTCTCAAAAATGTCTGTAATAATCTCACATCATCCGTGATCACACCGTCCGCCCCACAGTTTACGATCCGAAGCATGGCACCGGAAGTATTGGCTGTCCACCCGTATACCGACTTTCCGCAGTAATGAATGGCATCTACCATATCCACTGTAAGATTTCTCCCCTCGATGCTATAGCTGTCGGCATAGTCCAGCTCATAATCCTCTTCTTCCAGATCATGGGCAATAAAAACTGTTGAAATCCCCGGTTCCAGCTCCTTCATTTTCTGCAGGATTCCCTTGTTCATGGAGCCTATAATACACTCATCCACCATATCATAATCCTGCAGCAGAGTCAGCACGCTTTCCTCCAGTGCATCCTCCTGTCCGGTATATTTCAGTTCGATCATCAGAGTGATCCTGCCTCTGGCACAGGTAAGCATTTCTTCCAGTGTCGGGATCTGTTCTCCCCGGTATGCTGCTGAAAAACCGCTGCCCACTTCCAGGGTTTTGAGAGCATCTGCCTCCACATCCCATACGCAGATATCCTCTCCTGTGGTCCGTTTAAAATTACTGTCATGCATAACGATCAGGGTTCCGTCCGACAACTGCTGCACATCAATCTCTGCAATAGGCACTCCATCCCGGATGGCCTGTTCCAGGGCCGCCACCGTGTTCTCCGGAGCTACTTTTGCCCCCGCCCGATGCGCTACCACGATCACAGGAGCGTCTTTACCTGCGGCCTGTACCTGCGGCAATACACCATATGTCAGAAAATAGAGGCAGAGAAGCATAACAATCGCTGTTTTTCTGATAATTTTCATCACATTGCCCTCCCATGAAAGTTATTTGTCAATTTTATTGTAACTATTGACTATAAACTCCATACAAGGAAAATGTTAACTTTTTGTAAATATTCAGAGCCACGTAAATATAACCGGAGGAACGTCGAATGCTTGCATTCGTAAGATCCTCTGGCTATATTTATGTGGCGAAGTAACCACATGAGCAAAAGGAAAGCATCGGAGATGCGATTTTGCGAATGGGGTTCTGAATATTACGACTATCCAGAGCCATGTAGCTTCAGGCAGGGTATTCGGCAGATGCTTGCATACGCAAGAATATCTGCCTGAAGTTATAGGGCGAATTATCGTTCTGAATCGTCGGTAAGCCCGGATAAGCGTACTCACTTCCGTAACATCACTACCAGCTCATGAGCCAGCAGTGGAAATGCTGCCAATACATTCAATAGCAGCCATTCCTGTCCGGACAGATGGGAGGTTCCGAACGCTCCGATGAGAAACGGTACTTCCGTTACCGCAAACTGCAGCGCAAATCCAATAACACAGGCCAACACCATCAGCGGATTATCCCAGGGTCTCATGGCAAATACGGACTTCTGCATATCCCGCATTCCTACTGCATGATACAGCTGGCACATTCCCAGTACTGTAAAAGCATAGGTCTGGGATCGGGCAAGTATTTTTTCCCGGGACAGTAATTCACGAAGTCCCTCCACCCAGTCAGACAGATTCCAGGACAGTTCTCCCCTGCCTGCCATGATCCCACAGGGCAATACCAGAAATGCCGCCAGACCGATACCGGTGATCAGCGCTCCATAGAGTAAGGTACAGGCCATTCCGCCCCGGGCGAACAGACTCTCCGCTGCTTTTCTTGGAGGACAGCGCATCAGGCTTTTTCCGTCATTTTTATCCACTCCCAGTGCCAACGCCGGAAGGGAATCCGTGATCAGATTGATCCACAGTATATGACTGGATTTTAGAGGGGAAGCCAGCCCCAGAGCCACTGCTACGAACATGGTCATCAGTTCCCCGAGATTGGAGGACAGTAAAAATATCACCGACTTGCGGATGTTTTCATAGACGCCTCTGCCTTCCTCGATTGCCTTTTCAATCGTTGCAAAATTATCATCCGTCAATATCATGTCCGCCGCCTGTTTAGCCACATCCACGCCGGTTCCCATGGCTACACCGATATCTGCTGCTTTCAGAGAAGGAGCATCGTTCACACCATCCCCTGTCATGGCCACAATCTCCCCATTCTGCTGCAGCCCCTTCACGATCCGTACCTTCTGGGCCGGAGTCACTCTGGCATAAACCCTGATATTCCTGATCCTCCTGGCAAAAGAAGCATCATCCAGATGATTCAGTTCTTCCCCTGTAATACACTGACTGCGATGCCCTGCAATCCCCAGCTGTCTGGCAATGGCATAGGCGGTATCCACATGATCCCCGGTGATCATTACTGTAGATACACCTGCACGGCGGAAAATCTCCACCGCTTCCTCCGCCTCCGGTCTGGCAGGATCACGCATCCCCACGATTCCCAGGAATGTCATACCTTCTTCCCCACACCCGGGAGTGTTTCCGCTCTGTGCTGCCGCCAGTGTCCGAAGCGCCAGGGAATTCATGAGTTCTACAACCTCACTGATCCTTTTTCTCTGTCCGGCTGTCATTGGCACACTTCTTCCGTCCTGTAAAATATGGGTGCAGTGCTGTACGATCACATCCGGTGCCCCCTTCGTATAGGCAATGCTTCCCTTATGCCCTCCGTTTTTCGGGATTCTGTGATAGGTCGTCATCATCTTCCGGTCCGAATCGAAAGGCTTTTCATCATAGCGGGGGTACTGCTTCTCCAGACGTTCTCTATGCATCCCCATCTTCTCTCCGAAGTCTAAGAGCGCCAGTTCCGTTGGATCTCCGATCCGTTGCTCTCCCTGCAGGAAAGCATCGTTGCACAACAGCATTCCCCTGAGCATCTCCTGTACGCATCGGGATTCTCCCCTGCCATTGCTGCCGGCAGCATCCTCCAGCACATCATACCACCAGCATTTTTCCACCGTGAGCCGGTTCTGGGTCAGTGTGCCGGTCTTATCCGAGCAGACCACACTGACCGCTCCCAGAGTCTCAACGGAAGGCAGTCTGCGGATGATCGTATGTACTTTGACCATTCTGGTCACTGACAATGCCAGACAGATCGTCACCACTGCCGGCAGCCCTTCCGGCACCGCAGCCACCGCCAGGGAAATTGCAACCAGCAGCATTTCCGGAATATTTCTGTGTTGAAATACCGCCAGCAGAAACAATGCCGCACATACTCCCAGCGATAAAATACTCAGAAGCTTTCCCATATCCCCCAGACGTTTCTGTAACGGTGTCATTTCCTCTTCCGCATCTGTGATCATGGAGGCGATCCTGCCGATCTCCGTGGCCATGCCCGTAGCTGTCACGATTCCTTCTCCGTGGCCATGGGTCACCACAGTAGACATATATACCATATTGACCCGTTCAGCCAATGGAATCTCGTGTCTGCAGTCTGCCAGAAACAGCGCATCTTTTTCCACAGGTACCGATTCTCCGGTCAGGGCGGATTCCTCTACCTGCAGATTGGAGCTTCTGGTCAGCCGTATATCCGCAGGTACCTGTGCCCCTGCCTCCAGGTCTACCAGATCGCCCGTCACCAGTTCCGCCGCCGGAATCTCCTGACGGATACCTTCCCTGATCACAATGGTCTGTGGACTGGTCAGCTTTTTCAACGCTTCCAGTGCCTTTCGGGCTTTTCCCTCCTGCAGCATGCCCACCAGGGCATTGACCACTACCACAGTGCCGATGATCACGGCATCACTGAGCTCCCCCAGAAAGACGGATACCACAGCTGCGATCAATAATATGTAGATCAGCGGGTCCTTTAACTGCTCCAGAAAAAGCTGTATTTTCGTCTTTTTTCTGGCAGCTTTCATTTCATTTCTGCCATTTTGCTGTAAACGACGAAAGGCCTCACCATCGGTAAGGCCCTTCACTGCGTCACTTTTCAGTTCATTTACGGTTTCCTGTATATTCTGTTTTTCGAACACGGCTGCCTCCAATGCTTGTTTCTATTAAGCATTGTATGTCATATCTTCAGAATTCATTACACCGAATCATCGTACATTTTAATCTCTTAACTGGAATGCTGCGGTCAGCTCGTTCATGTTGGTGGCCTGCGCAGACAATTCCTCACTGGTGGCAGAAGTTTCTTCTGCGGTCGCAGAGTTGTTCTGCACCACTGTGGATATCTGTTCAATGCCCTGTTCAATCTGCATCATGGCATCTGCCTGTGCCTTGGATTCTTCCATGGCTTTCTTGGACTCGTTGGCCAGATCCTCAATGCCTTCCACGACCTTCTGCAATGCTTCGGCTGTCTTGTCCGTGATCTGGTTGCCATGCTCAATCTCCTGCAGGGAAGTCTCAATCAATTCTCTGGTATGTACCGCAGACTGTGCACTGTCATCTGCCAGCTTACGGATCTGATCCGCAACCACTGCAAAGCCTCTTCCGGCCTCTCCTGCTCTGGCTGCCTCAATGGCTGCATTCAGGGACAACAGATTCGTCTGGGATGCGATGTCCTCAATCTCACCGATAATATCGCTGATCTGCCTGGAAGTATCGTTGATCCGCTGCATGGCATCCGTCAGACCCTTCATTTCCTCTCCGCTGTCCTTCGCCTGCTGCTGGTAATCCATAGCCTTCTGGTAAGAACCTCCCAGTGCCTTGGCATTCTTCTCCACGATCTCGGTTACATTCGTGATGGTAGCCTGCAGTTCCTCTACGGAACCGGCCTGGTCGGTAGCACCCTCCGCAAGTCCCTGGGCAGCATCTGCCATCTGGTTTGCCCCCAGAGATACCTGTCCCACTGCCGTCTTGATCTCATTAAGTGTCTCACTGAGCTTATGGTTCAGCTTACGGATAGATTCCAACAGTCCCTGAAAGTCTCCCACATAGGCTTCTGCGCAACCTGTAGTCAGTGCAAAATTGCCCTGTGACATCTCTCCCAACAGATAATCCGCATCGCCAATCACTTTCTGCAGGTTACCGGATAATGCGGCGGTAGCCTCTGCCAGGATCTGTGTCTCATCCTGTGTCCGGATCACTGGTGCCGGAGTATGCAGATCGCCCTCAGCCAACAGACGTAATCTCTCGGTACACTTTGCCACCGGTTCACCGATCGCCTGACCGATCTTTTTTGCCCTGCGCACACTGAAACATAAAGCTGCAGCACCTATTGCTACACCAATGACAATACATACAACGGTAGAACCAAGGAAATCTGTCAGTGGTGCATTTACTGCCACGCTCCATCCATTGGTTCCTTCTATTGGTGCATAAGCCTGTATTGTGAGGGTTCCGCCTTTCATATAAGTGCCATATCCGGTTGCTCCGGTCATCATCTTCTGCTCTACCTTTGCAATTCCCCGCAAAGATCTGTCCGTCTGAGACAGTTCAATGTTGCTCTTCTGCTCCTGGGCAATCGCAGAATCACAGTGAGCAATGGTGATACCCGTTTCTCCCAACAGATAGCACTCGGAATTCTTACTGACAGAGACTGCCGCAGCAATATCATTTAAGAACTCCGGATCCGGCACAACGAATACCACGCCGACAATATCACCATTCTTATCTCCGTCTGCATATACAGGTGCGGAAATGATAACGCTGAGCTTACCGTCTGTCTTTGCAATCACGGGATCCGATACCACGACCTCTCCCTGCATGGATCTCTTAAAATAATCACGGTCACTATAATCGGTTCCGTCATAAGCACAGATACCGTTGGAGCCGATCAGCTTGCCTCTGACCATTCCATAAGCTTCCACACGCTGGTTGATATACTGCTGCTTCTGCTCCTGGGTAAATACCGGAGAAGACAGCTGATAGCTGCATCCGAGTTCGGATACGATCGTTGTTGTCACCCGTAGTTCCTCTTTGATACGGTCTGCAGAGATCTCTGCCACCACCAGCATATCGCCTTCCAGTGTTCTCATGGTACTGGACAGATTCAGGATCACGGTAAGGATGACCAACGGAATAATCGAGAACACTACCAACCTGCTGATTGCCTTCTGCAGACGTTCCCGGATCGTCGTCATGCCGGGTGTCTGCCCCTTTGTGCCCTTCTGTGATGCTTTTATACTCATATGTCCTCATTTCTGCGCTGCATTTTTATTATATGCTTTATTTTCCTGTACTCTGTGAAGTGACCACTTGTCCGGCAGCGCCCGGATATTCCATTCATCTCCCTCATTTGGAACAGTGATCTTCTGCAGAGATACTCAATTTTATATGTCGATTTTATTTTACCATGATTCAGGAAAATTTTCTATCTTTTGAAGCCCAAAAAGAGAGTTAATATTCCGTTAAGAATATCAACTCTCTCCTGTCATTTATCTCTCTATCCCCTCATGATAAGAAATACCCTGTTAATAGCCGAACTCCTGGGCAAAATACAACTTGCCATTGGTCTCATAGACCGCAATGCTGCAGGTGGTAAAATCGCCTGCCAGGATATTCGCTGCGTGTGTAGGAGAAGCCATCCAGGCATCTACTACACTCTGTGCGGAATCATAGCCCTTCGCCAGATTCTCGCCCCACATCAGTTCACTGTTCACTGTGTACCAGTCCTTACCGTTGGGTCTGGTATGGGAGAACTTGGAAGCTGCTTCGGTTGCTCTTACCATAGCGCAGGACTCCAGACCGTTGCTCCAGTTCAGTGCTGCCAGGCCGTTCTCTGCTCTCTTCGCGTTTACAATATCCAACGCATCGATAGCCATGGCACGAAGTTCATCTGCACGGGCCAGCTCAGCTTCACTCATACCGGCTTTTCTCACAGAACCCGCCAGTGCCACTGCCTCTTCATCGAACCAGACAGTTCCGTCATCCGTGGCAGGATCACGGCTTACAGAGGATAATTCTGTACTCTTGCCGCAGCCTGCAAGGCTCAGCACCATGATGACTGTCAGAACAAGACTCATCCATCTTTTTTTCATTTGTTCTACCTCTTCTTTCCTTGATTGTTTATAGTAAATATATGTTTATTCGTTATGATTGCTTCTTCTTAATAATAAGCCATGCTCCCAGCCCTGTCAAGGAAAGGGCAAAGCCCCGATTCCATGTATTGGAATCATCGCCGGTCCTGGGTCTTCTGGAAGCTCCCAGGACTGCTCTGTCCGCCAATGGTGTAGGATCATCGGTAATGCTTACAACCCGCTGACGTCTTACACCAAGCACCTGAGGTGTTACCGGGGTTGCCGGCTCAGACGGTGTACCGGGAGTATCCGGGGTATCGGAATCATCCGAATCGTCCGGAGTATCCGGGGGTGCGGTCGGAGTAGTGGTCGGCGTCGTGGGTGTGGTATCCGGTGTGCCTGTCGGCGTAGGCTCCGGAGTAGCACTGGGAGTCGGTTCCGGGCTGGTAGTCACGGGCGGAGTAACCTCCGGCTCTCTGGACAATTCAAACTGCATTCCGAAGCCGTATCTGGTCATCTGATAGCCGTTGTTGGCCAACACACCGTTAAGGTTAGTGGTGATCTTCACTTCTCCGTCCTTTAACAGGTCGGATACCCGAGTATCTGCATAGGAACCTTCCTGTCCGTTTTTCAGCATCCGGTCATACAGACCTTCACCGTCAAAAGTATATACATTATGATATGTCGTGTAATATAAAGCATCTGCTACTGCAGAACAGCTCTCCGCTACTGTGGTATCGGCGGTTCCGTTGGTCAGGATTGCCAGTTCCTCTGCCGTAAGTTCTGAAAAGCCGTAGACCTTATTTCCTTCTTCTCTGGAAGTATTGTTGAACCAGTCTAAGTAATACTGTGCCAGGCAGCTCTGCGTAACCTCTTCCGGCTTCATTTCTTCGCTGCCATATCCTTTTTTCAAAAGAGCCTCTCCGACAATCGCATCCGTAACCTTACCTGCGGTGATTCCGAGATCCCGTAACGGAGCATTTAAAATACGGCGGGGCAATGTACAGAACGCTCCCACTTCACCGATCTCATAACCTTCAAAACCACTGGACAGAACCGTTACTTTCTCTCCTGCCTTAGGCGCTGCCGGGATCGTACCGATCGTGGCCTTTGCAGGATCATACTGATACTCCTTATTACTCTCATTTACCAGCTTTATGTTGTAGTACAGGGTATCTCCGGGCTCTGCCGCATTTCCTCCTGCCACGGTACCGTTCAGATAACCGATGGCATCGGACAGATTGATTCTTACCTTGTCCGGGGCATTGCTGTGGATCGTAATGGTGATCGTTGCATCATAGGTCACCCTGCCGGTGCCGCTTTCCCAATGCTGTTCCAGTTCCGGAGTTGTAGTAATGGTAATACCTTCGGAAATATAATGGAACACTGCGCCGTTCTCATTCTGTTCAAAAGTTACCGTTCCCGTGGGATATTCATAATAATCTACTGCGGATACCCCGGGAATCCTGTAATCGTATCCGTCATAATTGATCCAGGTCTCTGTGGGTGTGGTCACATACCATACCGTGGCAATGGTGACTCCACTGAAGGATCGACCGGTGGTGAGCAACTGATCCATAAAACTTTCCGTTACATTTTCACCATACAAGACGCCGTTGTTGTCATTCACATACTGTTTTACATCCTCAAGGGTTTTTCCGCAGTTTTCTTTATAATAGGAAGTGCCTTCGCTGTCTCCACCGTAATAAACATAGTGTAACAAATCTGCGGGCTTGCAGTCAGAATATTTGTTTACATCTAATGCTACGAATCCAACGCACTGCCAGCTTGCCCCGTTACTTCCGGTTAACTTTCCTTCGGCATCTACCCCTGTATTATCCACAGAAAGATATTTAAAGGTTTCAGCATCATCCAAAGTCATCTTATGACCTGCAAACAATGAAAAATCTCCGTTTGCCGGCTTGTAATTATTGGGCCATACGTTGGGGCTGGCTACCTGTCCTCCCACATATTTTGCCATGGTGCCTCCAGCAAGAATCACCGTTTTGATGGTGGGATAGGTTTTCTCTTTTACAGCAACAACGCTGTCGTTTCCGCTTGCACTTGCCATTTCAACAACATCGTTCTGCTCATTCTGCGTTGCTTCTTCCGCCTGTACCGTAAATCCGGTGTTGGAGATGCTGCCGATCATCAGTGCCGCTACCAGAGTTTTTGCCAGTTTGGTCTGTATTACGTTTTTTAACTTCATTTCTGTTTCCCCTCAAAACCAGTATTTCTGTTTTTATTACTTCTTTTTACTCTCCTAATAAGTAAGACTACGCCAAATGGAAAAAAGGACCAGAATTTGAAAAATTTTTCAAGATTCTGATCCTTTTATACTTTTACAGCTAAGATCGGCTGTCGTTCCGTTCCTGTTTAATGTTCTTTTCGCTTAAGAACAAGCCATGCTCCCAGACTCGTCAGGGAAAAGGCAAAGCCCAGATTCCAGGCATCGGAATCATCGCTGGTCTGCGGTCGTCTGGATGCTCCGAGGACTGCTCTGTCCGCCAAGGGAACTGTCTCATCCTCGATGGTCACCATTCTGCGGCGTCTTGCACCAAGTACCTGCGGGGTATCCGGGATTCCACCGGCCGGTGTGCCGGGATCTGCCGGGGTACCGGGATCATTCGGGGTGCCGGGATCATCTGGTGTATCATCCGGAGTATCGGGTTCATCCGGGGTGTCAGGTGTTGCGGTTGGTGTTGCGGTTGGCGTAGGTTCCTCGGTTACTACCGGCGTAGGCGTAGGCTCCTCGGTTACTACCGGTACCGTCGGTGTCGGCGT
>UMDD01052166.1_pt1 | contig 10815 bp, 6 predicted proteins | sample 1964401 | NCBI WGS metagenome assembly UMDD01 (sample SAMEA4835985, study PRJEB28245) | human gut metagenome | biome: gut microbiome; material: fecal sample | place: Denmark | collected 2008
GACCAGCTGTTCCTCGATGACGCATTAGGAAAACCGGCTTCTTATGCACCGGCTTCTGGGAATATCGAAGAGGTGAACGAGCGTTTCAACGAAGATTTACAGCGACAAATTGACGGTTCTTTGCCTAAAGGGCATGTTTACAAGCTGGGGAATCCGTCCAGGTTTTTACAGGCTGCGGGATTCCCTTATCTGCCAATAGAGTTACGTGCAGATAAATTGGCGACTAAAGCATCTGAGAAATATAAAAGTAACCATCCTTTCAATTTGACAAGTGTAGAGAATCTTCCACAAGCTATAGCCAATCCGATAGCGGTATTTGACAGCAAAACACGAATTGATGCAAAGGTCGTTTTAACAGAACTTGAAAGCAATGGAGATAATTTTGTTGTGGCTATACAGGTGAACCGTAAGGTTGGCAATATTGAAATCAATTCTGTGCGTAGTATTTATCCGAAGGACTATGTTAAGGATATCTATTCATGGATAAACGATGGTTTACTAAAATGGGTCGACAAGAAAAAAGCTACTGATTTTATATCAAATAGCAGTACTCCCGCTAACGTTGATGATAAAAACAGTAGCTTTTCATCTGCCACAAAGATAGTGGAATCTTTTGTAAATCCAACCCTTGACGAGGGAAAAATATCGTCTGCCGTAGATGAATTGGCAAGTGGCCTACATATTCCGATACACATCATCCGGGATGTAAACGATATCACGGACGATAACAAAGATACTCAACGGAAGAAACGAGGGTCCAAAGGTTGGTATGATATGGAAACTGGCGAAGTATATTTGGTTTTGCCCAATGCCGAAAACATCGCCGACGCACAAGCGACCGTTTTACACGAGGTCGTTGCGCATAAAGGGCTTCGCGGACTATTAGGAGAAAAGTTTGACGACATGATGGATTCTGTCTATCGCAACCTACCGGAAGATGTGCGCCGTAAGGTTACCCGTGCCGGACTTTCCCGCTATGGGGGAGACTTCAGGATCGCGACGGAAGAGTATTTGGCTTCTGTTGCAGAAAATGGTGTATCCGAGCCGTCCATTTGGCAAAAGATAAAATCGGCCATCCGCGGATTTTTCCGGTCGTTGGGAATCGATTTGCGTATGCGGGATGAAGATATTGCTTATATGTTATGGAAGAGTAAGAACCGTCTTGAAAAAGGTGATTCACTTGTTACGATCATTCATAAAGTGGCCAAAGATGGAAATATGCGTGATACATTGTTGTTCCGTGATCCCTTGGTGCGTGGCGGGACAATGCTTAGTACTCCATCGGAAGACAGAAGAACAATGATACGGACCATTGGTGCAGTATCGGAAGGTGTGAGAAGTTTTTCTGCTATGACACGTGAATTCTACAAGCGTTTCCGTGAAGGCTACCAAGACCAGAAGATCCACATCCTTGACTTTCAAAAGGCTGTAGAGAAAGAGACGGGACACAAAGTAAAAGATTATGAGGATGCCTATATCTACGAGAATACGACGCAGGGACGGGCAGAATATGATGTGAACCATTTCAAAGCGAATGAATTTGCCGCCTTAGTGAACGAGGTTGCCCGCTTATCCAGAGATGGCAAGAATATAGACAAGGATAAACGACGCAAGGTTGATCTTTACATGAAGGCAAAGCACGGTTTGGAACGTAACGAAGTAATGCGTCGTGAGGCACTTGCATCAGTAGAACAGCCATCTCCCGAACTGATTGAATCGATCGGTAATAAGGACTTTGCCGGGCTGACCGCCATAACAAAAGCCTTATCTGCGGAGACAAAGGGTATGGATGAAGATATTGTTCGCCGGTTTGTCGAAGAGTTTGAAAAGGAGAATGATACGAAGAAACTTTGGGAGGCAGTAGGGAAAGCAACCCGCGCCACGTTGGAGAAGATGTATCAATGCAATCTGATCAGCCGTGAATCCCGTGATCGTATTTCTGGTAAATATGAATATTACGTTCCTTTGAAAGAGTGGGAGGAAACGACTGCAGGCGATATCTGGGACTATATAGATAGTAACCGTGATATAGTTTCCAATCCGATCAAAAAGGCAAAAGGGCGTACTTCTATGGCAGGTGACATCTTGGCGAATATTGCAAGCAACTACGAAAGCGCGACAATGATGGGTTATAAAAATCTTGTGAAACTTCGCTTTGCTAATTTGGTCCGAAATAGTAAGACCGGCATGGCAAGCGTTTCCAGACAATGGTATGTAAAGAGCGGTGTTGATGCCGAAGGTCGTACGCTTTGGGAGCCGGTGTCCGCAACCGGATTGACAGAGGATGCCGAAACGAATGCAAGTATCATTAATGATTTCGAGGAAAAGATGAAGGAACTGCAGGAGAAAGGTGAGGCTAAGACGCAACGGGAAGTATTGAACCTTGGTGTGCCGATCAAAGATTGGCAAGAGCAGCAGCATGTCGTCAGAGTAAAAGAAGGTGGACGTGACCTATTGGTTTACATCAATGGGAATCCAGTCGTTTCTCAAGCAGTCAATGGCATTAATAGAGCGAGTCTTGATAATGTGGTTCTGAAAGGATTGAACAATGTGCGTAAATTCATGATGCAGAATTACACTTCGCGCAATATTAATTTCATCCTCCGCAACTTTGCACGTGATTTTTTCTATGCCAACACGATGAATTTTGTAAAATATGGAGCAGCTTACGAAGGAAGGTTCCTTAAAAACTATCCTCTGGCCCTTTGGCGTATCGCCAAAGTAGAAATAGGGGGAAGGACTGATTTGGAATACGAAGCGTTTCTTCGTGGTGGCGGCAAGACCGGATACGTGGCGACATTCGGTTATGATAAGTACAAGAAAGAGGTGGAACGTCTGTTGAATAGAAACGCGGGTGGCCGTGTCCGTGTCAAAGATGTGTTCAATGTGCTTGGGGGATACTTCGAAATGGTGAACGGCGTGGTAGAAAACGGTGGACGCTTTACGACTTATCTTACAGCCAAAGAATCTGGAATGACAGAACTACAAAGTATCAACGCAGCAAAAGAAGTGTCGGTAAACTTCAATCGACGAGGTAGCGGTGCGATGGGTGCGGTTTATATGCAGAACTTCTTTCATTTCTTTAATGCGGCTATACAAGGAACGCATAATTTTGCTCATGCGGCAAAGCATAATCCCGTACGAGCAGGTGCGGCTATTGCTATGTGGGCGACGCTTGGATTTGCCGTTAGTACTTTGTCTAAAATGCTTTTCGGAGATGATGACGAGTATAACGATATCCCAGATTATGTACGGCAGAATAATTTGATCCTGCCTATAATGATGGGTGCACCGGGAAAATATGTACTCTTACCTCTTCCTGTTGAGCTTCGAATGCTGTTCGGGCTTGGTGATATGTCGGCACAGTATACAAGAGGCGAATATAAGGGGCGTGACTTTACATCGGATGTCATGGGTAAATTAATGGATGTGCTTCCACTTAGTATTGAGTCGAATGCGACAGACAATCTTGTCGAAGCTGCCACTCGTACATTTACCCCGGACATGATATCTCCAATTACGGAGGCGTATCTCTTCAATGAAAACTACTTCGGGAAACGGATCACGGGGCGCAACGAGTTTAATAAGTATGTTCCAGAATATCATAAGGTAACGACTGGAACCAGCAAAGCGATAATCAAAGCCTCCGAACGGCTGAATAGTCTGTCGGGAGGCGATTATGCCTCTAAAGGAAAATTGGATTATGCTCTTTTGAATCCTTCTGCCGTAGAGTACCTTTTCGAGCAGTACTTAGGTGGCGTAGGTAAAGCCATTGCTCAATGTTACAAAACGGTGGAAGGCGCAGTAACCGGAGATGTGCAGCTTAGGAATATCCCAGTTGTGAGCGGGCTGACCTATGACACAGAAAATATGGTTCCGCGTAATTATACAAACGAACGCTATAACCATTACGTGAAAGAGTATGAAGAGATGCAGAGTAGGGATAGGATGTACCGTAAAGGGCTCGAAGGAGGTAAGGACCTGTCGGGTAATTACAAATCCTTTGCCAATAGTCGTGCATACCGACGTTATCAAACGACCGGCTTTTATAAAAAAGCGATTGAAAGTATGTATGATATGGCCCGCTTGATGGATGGAGAAGAAAAGAAAGCTCTTTATGAACAGGCGAGAAAGACAAAAGAAATGATGATTAACGAATTAGACAAAATAGGAGATGAATAGAAAGTTTTATAACCGTAGATTGAAACCGGGAGTGGAGCGGGGTGGTCGCACCCGGTCAGCTATTAGTTTGACAAAGGCTACAGATGTGCTGAAAGAGGCTGAAAATGCTTGGTGGGGACTTAGTGAGGTTCGCAAGAAGGCTGCACGTTCCCAGATGTATGGATTTGAAGATCAATGGGGCGATCTTGTTATTGATCCAGCAAGTGGGAAGAAAGTGACAGAAAGTGCATATATTCGATCGCAGGGTAAAGTGCCTTTGAAAAACAATGTCATTCGCCCGATTTTGAAAAATATCGACGGACAATTCCGAAATAACCAAACGAAGCCCGTTTGTGTTGTTAGGGACAAAAGGGAAAGTAAGATTGGAGAAATGATGAGCATTGCAATTGAGTATTGCCATCAGATCAACGAAACGACGGAAATGGATGCTGCAAGTTTGACGAATCTTATGCTTTCAGGGTTATGTGCCCAACGGGTAGAGTACGGCATGAATCCGGCTAAACAAAATTTGGATGTGTGGGTTTATCCAACCAATACTTATCGGTTATTCTTCAACACGGATATAGAAGATCCTCGGACATGGGATCTTCGTATTATCGGGGAAATGTATGATATGACTCTTTCGGATATTGTGGCCGCATTTGCCTGTGATAAAACAACCTGTGATGATATTTATCGGATTTACGGTGATCACAACGGGGCTACCTGGGCTAATTCGTTTGGATTACAAGGGGACCAGAACAAAAATATGGATTTTTATATACCGTCCCGTCCAGATCTTTGCCGGGTGATCCTTGTTTGGAAAAAGGAAAGTCGGGAAGCGCTTTTTTGCCGTGACCTATTGAGTGGGGAATGGTGGTATTCCAATCTTTCCGACAGAAAATCGATAGATGTTTTAAATAAGCAGCGTATGGAAGAAGCGTTAGCTAACGGCATGGACCCGGAAGATGTGCTTCTTGTGGAATATACCTATTCAATTGAGCAATATTGGTACTATCGTTACATGACTCCGTTCGGAGATGTGCTACAGGAAGGGCGTTCACCTTACTGGCATAAAGAGCATAATTACATATTGAACATTTATCCGTTTGTCAATGGTAAAGTCTTTAATTTTGTTGATGACTTTATTGATCAGCAAAAGTATATAAACCGGACGCTTACGATGATCGATTTTATTCGTTCGTCTACTGCGAAAGGACTTCTCATTGTGGATGAAGATGCTTTTCAGGGAATGAGCCGGGAGCAGATTGTAGATGAATATGTACGTTATAATGGTGTGCTTTTTGTTCGTCTTAAACAGGGCCAGAATATACAGAATATCGTTCATCAATATAACGGATCTGCGGCTGTTGCCGGAGATTACGAACTATTGAACTTACAATTGAAACTTATCAATGATATTTCTGGTGTAAATTCTGCAATGCAAGGCCAAACGCCATCTTCTAATACGCCATCTTCACTTTATGCCCAGCAGGTTCAGAATTCAAGTATGAATGTTAAAGGCTTGCTTGATTCTTTTCGTAATTTTCAAAAGAAGCGAGACAATAAAGTAATGAAGACGATTCAGCAATTTTATACTTCTGCTCGATATATAGACCTTGCCGGATCGGACTATTCGAAAGAAAGTAAATGGTATGATCCGGAAAAGGTGCAAGATTCAGAAATAGATGTCTATATTACGGAAGGTTCTAATACTCCGGTTTATCAAATGGTGATGAATGATTTCTTGATGGAGCTTTACAAAAATCAGGCAATAAATGTCAAGCAATTGCTTGAAAATTCGTCGCTTCCGTTTGCTGAACGTATTTTGGAAAGTATTAAGCGGGATGAAGCGGAGATGTTGCAGGCCCAAGAGGAAGGTCGTATGGCGCAACTTCAGGGAATTCCTTCTGAGGTCATAGGCCAAATCCAGGCATAATTTAAAATAACGAGGCAAGATGAAATGATCTTGTCTCGTTTCATATTGTGGCTTCCGATATGACCTTACGGGTTGGTGTGGCTATTGGGGTATTTACGGCAAATGGAAGACCTATCCGATAGCAGATCCATACGCCGATAGCACGAGTCATGAGTCTGTCATCATGCATTCCTTCGACAGCTCCCATTGTTTTACCATCTTCTTTGATTTCAAATGTGTCGTGTTCGTCTACGGCTTCCTCGCATCTTTCGATATATAAAGAATCCCGTATTGCTTTTGCTTGATGGGAGATAACCATAGGCTTGGTTGATGTGTTGGTGTGAAATCCCCATTTTGCTGGGGCGCCTTGTCTGATTTGGTCGGCTGGGGTGCGACAGTAGAGATTGGAGTAATGCCCTGCTATCTCGTCTAAGATGTATTCGAAATTATTGCCTTCCGTGCCTTCTGTTTCAAGCGTGTTACTTTCTATTACAACCATAGCATCCTCCTCGTCAGCATAAAATGTTGCCATCTGTACAGCCTTCCAAGCGCCTTTATCATGGTCGATATGGCCGTGCCATTCGGCGACCACTTCCGGGATGCCTCCGTCCATCATCCAATAGCGATCAAAGACGGTGATATTCGTGTAGTCGGCTTCATCTGAAACTCCCCCTACATCCATAACGACAATATAACGATTTCGATATCGTTTTGATTTATCCGGCATTTTCCAAATGGACAAGCAGCCCATTTCTTCTTTTGACAACCGAAGATTCTGAAGGCTTTCTACACCCGTTTCTTCCGAACCTGAAATTTCACCATGAAAAATAGGATCGATGCAAGTTTCGCGTAGTTTGAGCGTGTCTGAAAGCCGGAAACGTCGTCGGCCGGTAGATTGAAAGGCTTCTGTTGGAGTGCTTGGATATTCAGAATTCATACGCCAAATATCTTTCATGTCTTTCTTTTTTTCTCTATACCAAGCAATAGCTTCCAGTGTAGCTCCCAGTTTCCAAAGGTCCCATTCGTATTCGTCCATAGAATGGATAAACTCTTCGTGGTTATCAATAGGGATTGAATAAATATCAATATCAAACCATGCTACAAAAATGGGGAGCAGGTTATTTTTACCTTTGACAGCCTGTTGCCATGTACGATGAAAAAAATTACCAACGCCTTTTGCCGTACTTTCCAACCCTAAAATTGTATATGCTGTATCATAAATGGAACCGGATATAGACTGGATAAGGTCCTCCGGCTTTTTGCCTGGTGTAGCTCTCCAAAGTCCAATTTCGGTTAGGTGAGCTCCTGATATGTCACCGCTTCGAAGTGTATCGGGTTTTTGGAAAGATCCGATCGAGACAACACAATTTGTGTTTTGAATGACTTTGTTTTTGCTTGAACCTTCAAAGGGTGTGAATTTAACCGTTTCTCCAAGCAGATAAGAAGGGTATTTGTTTAAAGCCTTTGTGATCATTGCCCGAACGTTTCTTGACTGTGTTTCCACATCTCCACAAATGACGGTATTCCAGTTTCGACGGTGTACGAGCATTATCCAAAGCATATAAATTTGGACGAGTGTTGATCCTCCCCACTGTCGTGCTTTTAAGAGGATAAACTTGATAGGCTTTCCGGCCTTTCGTAGTTTTTCAAGTTTATTCAGTACTCTTCTTTGCGCACGGTTTAGTTTAAATGGGATATCTTTTGGGCTCACTTTATCTTTTATAAAGATGAATGAATAGGCCCAGTATTCAAAATCGTATATTATCCGATATTTTATAAATTCAATCCAAAGCTGGTTTAGGGCTTCTTCGGAATACTCCACTTCTTTAATAAATCGGATAATATATCCTTTGAATCCGTATTTGGCGAGTCTACGGATAAACAGGTTTTCTTTTATCAATTCAACCGGTAAATACATATCGCCAATAGGGGAGTCTTTTATTGAAATCTTTTTTCGTTCCCCTACGGCGCCAAGACCGGTGACTGGATTGTATGGTGCGTTTATTATTTCGTGTCTTTTTCTGTTTTCTTCCAAGATATTTTCGATCTCGAAATCATTGTGAATGTCGTGCATAATCGAGATAAAATGAATGAGATTGCTAAAGCTGAAATATGTATTTGCCAATTAATGACATTATAGCCGAATATTGACTGCATTATTAACATTATAAGCAACATGATTGTATATTTCTGTCGCTTCGAATGCCTATCTTGCCATATCTTGCTTAAATACATACCGATCATGGAAAATATGATGGTTGATGCGCCGAATGTCGGTTTTTCAGAGCAAAAGATTGCAGAAGACAGGATTACAGATATTGGTATTACGATAATTGGGGCTTTGCGTCCATAATATTCTGCAATCACCGGCTTATATATCAGGTATCCGATTGAATTGAAGAACATGTGCATAAAGGTCAGATGTATGAAATTGTATGCAATCAGTTGCCAATATCGGAATCCAGAGGACAGTCCGTAATCGCTTAGATCGTAGTACCGTGATAGGGAATAAAAAAGGATAAATATGAATACCAGGATCATTTTCTTTTTAATTTGTCATTAATAATGCGTACAAATTGCCTTTTTTCGATATAGAAAGAAGGAGCTTCATTATTGATGATGGTTTCCAAATAGCTATATCCCGGATATTTTAGCCCTTTTGCAACAAATTTCCTGAAAATACTGTCGTACATGTCTATTTTCATGGGGTTGTACATGTCCGGTTGTATCCCTCTATACATAAGCGATATGTTTCTGATAGCGACTTCTAAGGTGATGTAATACCTTGGAGCCGGATAAGACATCGCTTTTTCTATGATCGTATTTTTGGGAACCCGGCGTGCAACATCCCCCAATTCTTTTATTGCCCTTTCGTATGCCTTAAATACATCATCTTTTTTTTGCCAGTTCTCTGTTTTTGCCATGAAAAAATGCTTTGGTTTGTTATAATGGCTCAAATATATAACATTATAACATATTAAACCACAAAATAATGTCTTTACTTTGCTAAAGTAATACTTTAAATATTATTTCATGGATAATAATGTAGGAAACGAAGAAGAAAAAGTACCTGTGGAATCTTCAGGGACGACAAATAAACCTTCCAAGAAACAGGCTTATTTGGATTATATGCGTTCTCGTATGGGAGAGTCTTACGGTGAAGACGAAGACTCTGTTTATTCTGACATGCTTGATTATCGGCAAAAGAATGACGAATCACAGGAGCGCATGACCGAAATACTCTCAAAAGATCCGCGCCTTGCACAAGTCCTTTCGGACATGGCTGGCGGCAAAAGGGGGGCAACTTCGGCTCTTGTACGATATTTCGGAAAGGATATTTTGGGAGCAGAAGAAGGTTCGGACGAGTGGAATGATTTGCAGAATGCCGAGAAAGAGCGTATGGAGGAATTGGAATCCATGCGTAAAAGCAAAGAGGAATACGATGTAAATATTGAAGCAAGTTTACCGGTTCTGGATGAATTTGCCACATCCAGAAAAATCGATATCGATGAATTTCTTGACAGTGCCTACAGCCGGATACTTGAGCCCATTTTCAAAGGAAACTACACTACCGAACTGTTGGAAATGTTGTACAATGCCATGAATTATAAGACAGACATTGAAGAATCCTTTCAGTCTGGTGTTGTTGCAGGGAGAAATCAAAAGATTGACAGGATGAGAAAGGATAATGCCGGTGACGGATTGCCAAGATTAGGGGCAAGCACCGCTTCAACGGTTAAACGTGCCGAAAAAAAACCTTCTTACAAGTCGAGCGTATGGAATGATTAATCAATTTTTAATAAGTAAAGCGATGGGAAAATTTGTAAATTATGTGAGAAACGAAAAGGGATTTATTTTATCCTTGGTGTTAATGATTCTTGGGATTGCGTTTGGAGATGCGTCTGTCCTTATGGCTGAAGGGGTAACTGTTGCTCCGCCAGCACCAGAAGGGGGTACAGCTACGGAAGGCCATGAGGGTTTGCAAACACAGTTAGGAGGACAGGATGCTTCTGTGACCACTTTGGAAAGAGGTGGTGAAACGGGCGATATCATAGCTGAAGACATAGACGAGGATATTGCGAAATTCCGTCCTGATTTTTTCCCGATTGATACGGTTGCCCGAAAAGCGGCAAAGAAAAAGAGAAAAACGAATTATGTTGTCAAGCATTATAATATCGATGCTTCCCGTATCACTTGTATCACGAACGCTGAACACATAGCCCGGCTGAAAGAGGGTGGACTGACCATGGCAAATGTGGCGGAGGAATTTGGCCTGCACCCCGACTGTTTCAGGCAGTACCTGAAAGAGCATGAGCCGGAACTGCACGCAAGTTTGGGAATGAAAAAAACGGAAAACGGTGGAATAATGGCACCGCACAGCATGGGGAAATATGCCGAAGCCCTACAACTGTACTCTACGACGACCGAAAGCATAAAGTCACTGGCGCGGCGGTTCGGATTCAACGACTGCTCCTTCGGCCAGTTCATCAGAAGACATTTCCCCGAACTGCACGAACAGCATAAGGAACTGGTACGACAAATGAAAGAAGCGGATTAAGTTCACACTATGCTGATACGTTCTTTTGAAGCCAAACCGGACTAAAGCTGAATCCTGTTAATGAGTTCTATTGCCGTAATGTCACGCATGAGGGTGAACCCGAACCATTTTCTGCCCAAATCCTTGATTGAAGCCCCTATGTGGTACACTTCATTGTCTATGAGCAGAAACCGGTCGT
>UMDD01035861.1_pt1 | contig 10637 bp, 12 predicted proteins | sample 1964401 | NCBI WGS metagenome assembly UMDD01 (sample SAMEA4835985, study PRJEB28245) | human gut metagenome | biome: gut microbiome; material: fecal sample | place: Denmark | collected 2008
ACCCGGTGCAGCGGCTCTGATCAAAGAAAAAACCTTTCTGACTCATTTTCATTTCTCCGCTTTTTCCGGTTAAGCCTTACGCACTTCAACGAGGATGTTGTGCTGTGCGTTACCTTTGGCGTAGGGGCTCGGGCGGTGTGCCGTAAGCGTATTAATGCAGCCGCCAACGTCCACGCGCTTACCGTCAATCACCTTCGGATCAAACCATGCACCCTGCGGGATTGTGATCACGCCCGGCATGATGCGCGGCGTAACACGCGCCGGGAGCATCAGCCTGCCGCGGTCATTAAAGACCATGACCTTGTCACCGTCCTTGACGCCGCGCGCATCGGCGTCCACAGGGTTCATGACCACCATGTCCGGATGCATATAACGGAGTTTGGGCAGATTGTGGAACGTCGAGTGAATGCGGCCGTGCCCGTGGAAACCGAAGCACTGCAGCGGATATTTCTTCGCAAGCGTGTCGCCCGGCATGTCCCATGAACGCCAGAAGACCGGAATCGGCGAAATCACGTCGCCGTCAGCAAGCTTCCAGTCAGCCGTTTCCTTCGCAAGGCGCTCGGAGTAGATCTCGATCTTTCCGGAGGGGGTCTTCAGTTTGTTCTTTTCAGGATCCTTACGGAAGGCTTCAAGCGCAATCGGGTCCTTACGGTAGTTCCAGACCTTGGCAACACCGGCTTTCCAGAACGCCTCAAACGCGGGCAGTTCCGGCACCTTCTTGCGGGTCTCTTCGTAGCACCAGCGCACCCACTCCATCTGAGTTTTGCCTTCGGTGAACTTCTCTTCAAGACCGAGTTTTGCCGCAATTAAGCGGCAGATTTCCCAGGACGTCTTCTGCTCAAACTGCGGTTCAACGGCCTTCTGAATGGCAAGCATCGCCGCGACGTCACCGTGGGAGCCCCCCTGGCAGGCCATGTCGTCGGTTTCAGGTCCCAGAGTATCCGGAAGCAGAATGTCCGCGTACCGGCACGAAGGCGTCATCATGTTGTCGCAGACCACGATAAATTCGCACTTTTTGGTGTCCTGCAGGACTTTATCGGTCCAGTTGCAGTCGCCGTGCTGGTTGATCATCGTGTTGCCGCCGGAGTTCACAATCATCTTGATGTCGGCCGTGAGCTTTTCCACTCCCTTTAAGGCGTCCGTCTGACGCGTCATTTCCTTGCCGCGCAGGATGGCGTCGGTCCAGAGGTATACGGGAATCGTTGCCTTCACGGGGTTTTTACCCACCGGAAGGTAAACCGCCGGGAAGCTCGTGTTGCCTTCGTGAGCACCGGTGCTCGTGCCGGGCAAGCCCACCTGGCCCAAAAGAATCGGCACCATCGCAATCGCACGGCACGTTTCTTCGCCGTTGGCCTGACGCTGCGGACCCCAGCCCTGCGAGACAAAGAGGGGCTTGGTGGTCGCCATCTGGCGGGCGAGATCCGTGATCACGTCAGCCGGAATCCCCGTGATTTTGGAAGCCCACTGCGGGGTCTTTGCGGTCTTATCAGGCCCTTTACCCAGGATATAGGACTTGTAGTCGCTGCCTTTGGGAGCGGACGCGGGGAGCGTCTTTTCGTCGTAGCCCACACAGTACGTGTCAAGGAAGGCCTGATCAACCCAGTTCTTGGTGATGAATTCATACGCGAGGGCCCCCACAAGCGCAGCGTCCGTGCCCGGACGGATCGGGACCCACTGGTCCGCACGGCTCGTGCAGGTATCCGTGAAGCACGGATCGATCACGATCATGCGGGGTTTGTGTTTGGCAAAAGCCGCATCAATCTGAAAGCCCTTGCCGCCGCCCGAGGGACGCGTCACCGACGGGTTGTTGCCGAAAAGCACATACAGCTCGGCATTGGCGATTTCCGAAGGAAGCGAACTCGGCCGGCCGCCGTAGGTAAGCGGAAACGATGCCGCTCCCTGGGCGTTGGAGTACGACCCGTAGTACTTCAGGAACCCGCCCATCAGATTCATGAGGCGCTGCCAGGCGCGGCGGGAACTCACCAAGGACTGCTGTCCGGAGCAGTACTGCCAATAGATGGCGTCGTTACCGTAGGTATCGCGGATGCGGGTCCATTCCTTGGCAATCGTGTCAACGGCTTCTTCCCAGGAGATGCGCACGAACTTTCCTTCGCCGCGCTTACCGACGCGCTTCATCGGGAATTTCAGACGGTCCGGGCAATAGAGGCGCTCACGCATGGAGCGGCCTCTCTGGCAGGCGCGCAGCTGACGCGGCCCCAACGTATCGGGCTGGGTGTTATCCGTTTCGATACGGATCACCTGGCCGTTTTTGGTAAAACAGCGCAGTGCGCAACGCTGACCGCAGTTAATGACGCAGGCGCACCACTTGTAGTTTTCGTAGTCCGCAAGCGCCGCGCTCACAGCCTTTGAAACCGGCGCCGCCGCAAGGCCGCTTAACGCAAGGCCCTGCAGGAGCGACCGGCGCGAAACCGAGTGAAACAACATAGTTCTCTCCTGAAAAACCGGGACTTCTGCCTTGTCGCCCGCCTCTTTCGGGCGGGTCGCACGGGCACAAAATCCCCGGGGTTCTGTATAAGGAGAAAGTCTAAGAAACGCCGGACAATAACATTAAATCGAATACGGACATTCGATTATTGAAAACGGACAAACTAGTCCCGCGGAAGGTTTGTTGCGGGTGTGAGCCAGGGGCCGTTTCCCTGCTCCGTGTCGCGCCACTTGCCGGGCGTCACGCCGAAGACACGGGTAAAAGCGTTAATGAAGGCAGCGGTCGTCTGAAAGCCCGCAATACCTGCCGCTTCTTCAACCGACACGCCGTCAAAAAGAGCCCGCATGGCAGGCAGCAGTCTGAAGTGCATCGCCCAGCGGGCAAAGCTCATACCGGTTTCCTTCAGGGTAATGCGCGCAAGCGTCTTTTCGCCCACGGCAAAGACGGCGGCCCACTCAGCCAATGTTTTGGTGCTGCCCGGGTTATAGACGAGCTGAAAAGCGATATCGCGCAAAATCGCGTTTTGCGGCAGCGGCGCAAAATCGTCCGTCACCAGCGGCGACTCCTTGAGTTCCTGCACGATGAAGCTTGCCAGGCGTCTTGCGGTTAATGAGCGCTCCGTTGTCTGCCAGACGCGGGCAAAGTGCCGGATCATTTCGCGCGTGAGGCTGTTAACCACCCATCGTACCGGATGGTCCGGCAAAAACGCTTTTGCCACTTCAGGCGCCACGTGAAGGCAGATCGAGGTGCACGAATGGCACTGTGTCGTGCAGTGCGGCACATCGGGCGGCACCCATACCGCGGTGTTAACGGGTACGGCCATGTGCTCGCTTGCAAGTTCCACGCCGAAGTACCCGCCTGAGACCTGCATGCCGATAAGTCCTGTTTTGTGCGAATGCAGCACGAGGTGCCCCGTTCCTTCCCTTACCTTGTCATAGGTCAGAGCAAAGGCGTACGGGCGCGTGTCGTTAAAGTCAACTTCGGGATAGAGGACCTGACGGATCGGCTGGGCCATGGCGTTTCTGAACAGTTCAAAAAAGATGGATCGCAGCAAAGCTTACTGCTTACCATACTTTACCCTGCCCTATATGGATCAGACGAACAGCAGAAGCTCTGAAACTGTTTTCCAGTGAAGTAAAAATAAGAATTACAAAAAACTGTGGAGCCTTACCAATTTAGACAACAACCGGGCGAGCCTCGACGAATTGATTGTCAACCTTCCGCAAGTTCATGACGGCATCGCCGTTCTCATGGTCGACATCGACTTCTTCAAGAATCTCAACGACCGCTGAGGCCATCAGTTCGGCGACCGAATTCTGCACGCTACGGCTCAGACGCTGCGACGATATGTTTCAAAGCAGGACACCGTCTATCGTTACGGCGGCAAAGAGTTCTGCATCGTGCTCACGAACGTCACACAGGCAACCGCCATACTTGTCGCCAATCGACTCTGCGCCCGCGTCCGCGAGATTTCGCGCTAAACCGGCATTGCGGTTCCCGACATTGAATCCGGCACGCCGCTCACCATTTCGGTCGGCGTGAGTTCAGTTACACGCTTCCTGGGCGAAAAGACACTGCCCGAACTGATTGCCGAGGCCGACACAGCGCTCTACAGAGCCAAGGATGCAGGACGAAACTGCGTTAGAAACTGCTGACGCTTGAGCTCCCCCGCCAATGCTTGACTCGTAACCAGCATATGCGCCTAGCTTCCATGAATGTAGAGATTCACTGAGGCCTTCCGGGTCAGCTTCGTTCCGTCGGCAAGCTCCAAATACCAGGTTAAGGTTAAGTCTTTCTTGGTCTTAATGCGCCAGCCCATTCCGTCCTGTGTAATGACCACATCTTCCTCTGAAAGGTCTTTTTTATTCGTGTAAAAGACGCCCAAAGGAACAGACGACGAGGAACTGGAACCAAAATTCTTAACAGCAACTTTGCCGATGCTGTTGAGCGCGTCGGCAGCCCTTTTCTTCGGCGTATCGCTCGTCGCAGTTTTCGGAAAAGCTTCGGTGAATATCATTCCGTAAGCCTCGAATCCGGAAGCAAGCAGCAAATCCGCTTCGACGGCATACTCGGCATTCCGGCTTTCGATGAAGACCTGAGAATCCAGCATCGTCTTAAGAAAGACGGCCATACCGGAAAAGAAAAACAGCACGGTAAGCGCGAAGATCAGAATGCTTCCTCTTTCACGCCCGGGGCAACGATATCTGACAGCATCCGTCATAACGGCGTTTTTCATTTGTCAGCCTCCCAAAGCGGATGGAATTCATAAACAATCTCGCCGCTGTTGGAACCCTGCAAGGCTACTGCAAGCTTGACAACCTTGCGTGAATCACTCCCTACAGATACGGAGACAGGGGTAATCGTCCACGTGGTAACGCCCTCCAGAAAAACGACTTTTTTCCCGGAGATGTTCCAGTAAACCGTGCCGTTCTCAAAGGGAAATTTATCTACCACTACCTTGAGGTTTTCCAGCTTCGTCTTCTCCACCTCCCGCTTCACCACAGCTGCGGCAACGTGGACCTGGCTCGTGCCAACGCTTTGAATGCGAAGCCCCTGATAAATTCTGACGCCGTAAGCCATGGTTGCCGTAATGACTGCACCGATGAAGCCGGCAATCACAAGCGTTACCACGCACTCAAGAAGCGTAAAGCCTCTCTTAGGGTAAGCGGTATTTGAATATGCCTTCATCACTCGCCCTCCTGCGTTTCCTTAGCAGACGAGCGGACCGGAAGGCCAGAAGTTGCGTTGAGCGTAGGATATGAAAAGAGGCGGCGATAAGTATGGCCGTCGGCCTTGACGGTAACAAGCCTAAGAGAACTGTCGTTGCTGGTATCGGATTTGGCGGCGTAATTCTTTCGTTCGTCAGAATCCTTTCCGTCGTCATACATTGACATAACTGTGACGTTTACAGTGACGCCAGACTTGCAGACGGAGGCCGCACCGCTATCACGTTCGTCAAGTTCGTCAAGTTCGGCAACAGGACGTCCTCGAAAAGCCGCTTCGATTCTCGCCATGCAGTTTTCAGCCGCAAGGCTGCGGTTGTCTAGAGCCGTGCGCATCTGAACGACCTTGACCGCAGTGCCCAGAACCATGGCGGCTGCACCCATGGCAAGACCCACAATGATGATCGTCATAACGACTTCAAGGAGCGCAAAGCCTGCCTTCGAGCGAAGGCCGTTTCTTTGATCAGTTCTCATGGCCTTCCTCTTCCGGCAGCGTCCTTCCGATATAGCCCGATTCATAGATCGTGAGCGAAAGCGTGTTCGAACTTTCCTTCTTGGATGCCAGATCAATCTTTACGCGCTGGCATGTCGAGTCAGAGCATGGACGGCCATATTCGTCAAACTTGATTTCGCCCGAAGGTTGGAGAGACTTCACGTCAGCATCGGACCACGTGAAGGTGCGAGTTGTTGATTTGTGCTTGCAGGTCGCACTATTCTTGGAAATCGTAAGCGTGGTACGTCCATCCTGATACATGAGCTGCTGATTGCGAGCGAAGACAACCGCTTCGCGAAGCCTGCTTTCAGACTCCATGAATTCGCTCTCAAAGGTGAAGTTCAGCTTCGGAAAGTGAGCGGCAAAAATCGCTGAGAGCGTGCCCAAGAGCACCAGCACCAGCACGAGCTCAAGAAGCGTGAAGCCGGCATTCCTTCTCATCCCGCACCTCAAATCGAAAGGATGAATTGAATCCACAGACGCCAGAGATCATGCCCCCAGAGGAGCGTCACCCAGGCCGCGAGGCAGAGATAGGGACCGAACGGCATCTCCATGGAGCCGAGTCCTTTAGCGGATTGTCTCAGAACAGCTGCAACGGCAAAGCCCAGCACGGCGGCAAGCCCCGCCATGATAACGATGAGCGGCAGGAGCTCCGCCGTCACAAGAAAGCCGATCATCAGCATGAGCTTCACGTCGCCAAAGCCCAGGCCTTCAACGCCTCGACGACGAAGATAAAGCACGCCCACGAGCCAGAAGACGACGGCGCCCAGCACGCCGCCCAGCAATACATTCAGCCAGTCGTTGCCGAGCACGAAAATGGAAACGGGAAGCGCAATGACGGCGCCTCCCAGCGTAAAGCGGTCCGGAAGAATGGTTGACTGCGCATCAATGAGCGACATCACGATGAAGATCGCCGTCACCACCCAGCCCCAGAAGCATGCGGCCGTTGGACCGTAAACCCAGCCGACGGCCGCCATGGCCGCGCAGGTCATGAGTTCGGCGAGCGGACAGCAAATGCCGATCTTGGCTCCGCAGGAGAAGCACTTTCCACGCAAACAGACCCAGCTGACAACCGGAATGAGCTCCCAGATGCGAAGCCTATGGCCGCACTCGGTGCAGTGCGACGGCGGCCAAACAATCGACTCATTGGTCAGATATCGATCGGAAACAACGTTGAGAAAGCTGCCAATAAAAAGCCCCAGAATAGCGCTGAAGATCGTCCAGTCGCTTCGCGGCACATAGTCGAGAATGGAGAGGAAGTCGCTCATCATGAATCAATGGTCAGATGCGCCTGACATCCTTGAGAAAGTCGAAATCGCGAGCGTAGTGCGCAGCCGTCTCGCGGGAAATGATGCCTCGATCAAGTAGATCCTTGAGCGCATCGTCCATCGTGCACATGCCCTGGCCTCGACTCGTCTGGATGACGCTGTTGATCTGCGGGGTCTTGCCTTCGCGAATGAGATTGCGAATGGCGCCGTTCACCAGCATGATCTCCATGGCCTGAACGCGACCCTTGATGTCGCAGCGCTTCATAAGCGAAACGGAGAGGACGGCCTTGAGCGTATCGGCGAGCACCATGCGCATCTGCGCCTGCTCGGCCTCGGGGAAGATCGAAATGATGCGGTCAACGGACTGAGCCGCAGTACGGGTATGCAGCGTGGCAAAAACCAGATGACCGGTTTCGGCTGCTTGCAAGGCAAGACGGACCGTCTCGCGGTCGCGCATTTCGCCCACCACCACAATGTCCGCGTCCTCGCGAAGCGCAACACGAAGAGCGGACTGGAAACTGGTTGTATGAAGGCCTACTTCGCGCTGGCTCACCATGCAGCCGAGGCTTTCATAACGAAATTCAATAGGGTCCTCAATCGTGAGGATGTGTTCGCGACGATGCTCGTTCGCATAGTTGACGAGAGCAGCCGTAGCGGTGGACTTGCCGCTGCCGGTCGGGCCCACAAGGAGCACGAGACCGCTGTTGAGCATGGAAAGCTCAGTGAGCGAATTGGGAAGTCCGAGCTCTTCGAGCGTCGGAATGGTATTTGGAATTTCTCGGAAAGCGGCAGCCGCTCCGGCGAGCGTCTGAAAGACGTTCACACGATAGCCCGCAAGTCCGGGAACTTCATAACGTAGATCCGCCTCACCCTTCTCTTCGAGAATCTTCTTATGACGTTCGTCGAGGATCTTGTCAAAGACAGCCTCCATGTCCGCAACCGTAAGCACTGCATTACCAACCGGTTCAAGCTCGCCGACGACGCGAGCCATGGGAGATTCGCCCACGCTGAGATGGAGGTCAGAACCGTTGCTTTGATGAACAATGCGAAGAGCGGAATCTAGGTCAAACATGACAATATTTCGAATAATACCATTAATAGAAACTGATTGAACAGCGCTACCTCATTAAGTTAATAGCGACAAATAACAAACAACCCAATCAATATTAATAACTTATTAGCGGGATACAAAATTTTGCACCCCGCCAAACAAGTTAAGTCAAGTATATATTAAGTATACCGATTGCCTTACTTAACACAAACAGGAAGAACAATTTCAGCCGTATAAGTAGTTTCACTCTTCGTCAACGAGAGAGGAACCGTTGCTTTGGTTACCTTACCAGCATCAACAGTTGGCTTGCTCGTCGTTTCAAGACCAGAAGAGGTAAAGCCATGGATATCCGTATCCGCCTTATCCGTAAACAGACCGTTTGCCGTTTCAATACCCTTTTTCAAAGCATCGGAACAGCTACCATTCTGAAGCAACTCGCTCGCGAAGCCAGCGTTCAAACGCGCCTGATATTCAGCAGCAACAGCCTTGGCAGTCTGAGCTTCGGCTTGAGTCTTCAGATCGTAGTACTTAGGAAGCGCCACTGCCGCCAAAATACCAAGCAAAACAAGGACCATGACGATTTCAATCAATGTGAAACCACGCTTGTTGTTTTTCATAACAATAACTCCTATAGAAACAACACAGGGAAGAAATTAAATTTTTAAGGGACTGTCGTAACGGGCTTGCCACATACCACAAAATGTGCCGGAATCTCAAAAACTTCACCCGTCTCCTGATCCCAAACTGGAATCTTAGTGGAATATTGATCCATCTGTTGTGTATATACTGCCATGCCATTAATAAGATAATTCGTATATTCAACAAGGACGGATTGTTTATTTTTCTGAGAAAACTCTGAGCTTTTAGCATCATCACACTTTTCACCAGCAATAATCCGTTTAGCAATCTTATTGTTTACATCAGCCACAAATTGATTAGCGACAGCAACCGCAATAGACTTTTTCGATTCCGCCTTAAGACTATAATATTTCGGCAAGGCAACAGCTGCCAAAATACCCAACAAAACTAGAACAAGGACAATCTCAATTAGAGTAAAGCCCTTTTGATGACTTGATGAAAACATTTATAAACTCCATTAAACAAAGATAGCAAGCAACTGGAAAATTATTGAACCAACTTTACCAAATCCCACATTGGCAGGAAGATCGCCAATGCAAAGAAAAGCACTACAACACCAAGAGCCATGATCAGTATGGGACCAATCCACTCGGTAAGCTCCTCTACCGCCAACTCAACTTCATTGTCATAGTGCCTTGCAAGGTCGTTGAGCATCTCATCCAACTTGCCGGAATGCTCACCCACCAAAATAAGATTCACCGCCAGCGGTGTAAACCCTTTCACAGATTCAACAGCAGCCGCAATGCCGCTACCCGCCTGAATTTTTGACTTGATTCCCTCGAACTTCGTCTGAAAGAACGCATTGTCAACCGTATCCCGGATGATGTCCAGACTGTTCAAAACCGAAAGGCCGCTTCGCTGCAGAATGCTGAAAATTGCAGCAAAGCGCGCAATGGCCGCCTTCTGAACAACCTTGCCGATCAGGGGAATCTTGAGCGCCATACTGTCACGCCAAAAAACGCCCTTTTCAGTCTTCATATATGCCTTCCACGCATAAATGAATCCGAAAAACAAAGCCAGGATAATAAACCAATAATCTTGGAAGAACTGATTGAGCCACAAAGCAAACTGTGTAGGCAACGGCAATTCGACCTTGGCTGACCGAAATATCGAGGCAAACTGCGGCACCACGAAATTGAGAAGTACAAGGAAAGCAATCACCATCGCAAATACCACCATCTTCGGATAGCGTAAAGCGGACGTTATTTGCTGCTTCGTCTTCGCGTCATGTTCGAGCAGATACACCAGACGTTCAAGCACTTCCGGAAGCGCACCCGAACTCTCGCCCGCCGCGATCATGGCACAGTAAAGCGATGAGAACACCTTGCGATTGGCCGAAAACGCCTGATGCAGGCTCTCGCCTTCCAGCACGCGACGCTGCATGTCGCCCACGACCCACTTGAACTGCTTGTTCTCCGCCTGATCATGAAGGATGCGCAAAGCCTCCGGCAGCGAAATGCCGGCCATGTAGAGCGTGCGGAACTGCTGCGTAAAGAGAATCAGCTCCGACGTGCTCAGGCGCTTTTGGAAAAGACGACGCCAATCCCAGCTCGTCTTCGCCTTGGCTTCACCCTGAAGCTTCGAGACAACGAGCCCCTGCTCAAACAGTTTGCGGCGAGCATCCTTTTCGGAATCCGCCGTCAACGTTCCGTTGAGACGGCGTCCAGCGGCATCGACGGCTTCGTAACGGTAGTCAAGAGGCATTTCTCAGTCCCCGTTACGCCATTGTGACGCGCAGCGCCTCTTCGCAGGTCGTAAGCCCCGCGCGAATCTTATCCGCAGCGTCCCGACGCATCGTGTGAAGGCCGTTTTCAAGCGCATGACGGTAAACCGTCTGCATCGACTCGCCCTTGAGCACCATTTGATTGATTTCCTCCGACATGGGCATCACTTCGAAGATGGCCATGCGTCCCGCGTAACCGGTGCCGCCGCACTGCGGACAGCCGGCGCCGTGATAGAACGGCCCATCCTCGGGCTTGAGGCCAAGATCGCGAAGCATGCCTTCGGCGGGCACATA
>UMDD01048717.1_pt1 | contig 10448 bp, 9 predicted proteins | sample 1964401 | NCBI WGS metagenome assembly UMDD01 (sample SAMEA4835985, study PRJEB28245) | human gut metagenome | biome: gut microbiome; material: fecal sample | place: Denmark | collected 2008
CACCGGCATCAATGGCGGCGTGCAACATATTATCAGTACCGATGATGTTGGTCTGGACGGCCTGCATGGGGAAGAACTCGCATGAAGGAACCTGCTTCAGAGCGGCAGCGTGGAAGATGTAGTCAACGCCGGGCATGGCGTCACGGATAGACTGGGGGTTGCGGACATCACCGATGTAGAACTTGACCTTCTTGGCGTTCTCCGGGTGCTTGGCCTGAAGCTCATGGCGCATATCGTCCTGCTTCTTTTCGTCACGGGAGAAGATACGGATTTCCTTCAGGTCAGAATCCAAGAAGTGCTTCAGAACGGTAGAACCAAAGGAACCAGTACCACCAGTGATCATAAGGGTTGCGTTATCAAATGCAGACATTTTTATTTCCTTCTTTCTATAATTGTCGTAATCTTATCATACAAAATACTATTCCTTAGTTTTTTGTATGCGGCAGCAATGACAAGTAGTACAATAACAAATGACAAAAACATTTTGTACTCAAGAGATGACAATTCAATCACTATTTGAAAAGCAATCAGAACCAATATTATCAGAGAGTTCCTGTCTATAAATCCTTTTTCCATTTGTTTTTTTGCAAGTAGTGCACGAATGAGCCAAACGCATACATAGCTGACAAGCGTTGCAAATGCAGCTCCATACAAACCGTAGCACGGAATAAGAATAATATTTAGTGCTATATTCACACATGCTGCTGCCAAGGTTGAATAAAATAAAACACTCGTCTTTTTTGTTGCAGTGTATATCGTACCAATAAGAGATGACAGTGAATTAAAAACAAATGCAAAAATTAGAATACAGCCAACCATCCAGGCGCTATAAAAACTATTTTTGTATAGAACAACTGCTAAATACTTAGATGCAAAAATAAGCATGGAGGCAGCCACAAGCAGTGCCATCATAACGCTTGTATATACAGTTTTGAAGAAATTCGAGCCATCTTCTTTTTTGAACTCGTCAAATATTGATATTTGAAAAGCAGAAACAAATAGAGACATAACCATCGTTAGTAGAGTAGGAATTTTATACGCAATCGAGTATAATCCAACTTCTGCAGACGACAGAAACCATAGTATTACATATTTATCCGACGAGTCACTTACCCACCAACTTATGGAGTTCGGGATCATAGGGACGGAAAAGCGCAACATATCTTTATATACATTTCTCGGTATCGAAAGCGGATTGACTACATACGTCCACAATTTGTTATGGATGATAATTATGAGCGATACAAGCAGATGTGACATCGTTGCCGCTAGAAGATATCCAACAATTCCGTAATTTCTAATAACCAGAAAATAAATATTCAAACTCAAGGTTGTCATTGTGCTAATAACACCCATTATCGAATATTGTGTCACCTTATTAATTCCTTTCAGGAACTGAATTAACACCGTGTGCAAATTCATCACAAAGAAGAAAACAACTATCCAGATTCTATACTTCGCTATTGAACCAATAAAGGAAAATATTGGTAACAGCAGGATAAGAACTCCACTACCCAGCACAACTAATGTTACACCAATAGTAAGTACATATCGATTGTCGTAATCATTGTCTATTGCGAAACGCAGGATAGCTTCAGATATTACAAGCGTCAGAAATGGTGTCAATAGTGTAACAGTCGTAACGATTATATCATAAATTCCATACTCCTCTGTAGAAAGAATTGACGTATATAATGGTATAAGAAGGAAGCTAAGGATCTTACTAGAAAACTGACCAACTGTCATTGCAGCTGTATTAGATAGGAGTTTTTTGTATTTATTCAATCAGTATCACCTCCTAGTGCTTCTCTCAAAAAGCTTTTAGAAGAAACCTCAATTTTTCTTATGCTATCTTCAATCGTTTCATAGTCAATATGTTCGAAATTCAATTCGCATTCATTTGCTGCCACAATACGGTTCATCAATCCTATTTCGTTTAGTAAATCAATAACGCGACTTGTTCTTGTACTTGGTAAAACCACGTTGAAATCTTTTTTGTAGATCAGCGAAAATGCTGTCCCGTGAAACGAATTTGTGAGAATATAATCAGCATTCTTTATAAGTGATAAAAATTCAGTCGGTCCTGCGTCTCGTATTTCATATGATTTCTTCCTAGAGTAACTTATATACCCGACAAGCATTCGAACCTTGAGATTTTTTTCATTTGCAATTCTAAACGCAAGTTTTTCCATTTCCTCATTCTTCTGCAATTCATATACGAGAATATACGGATCAGTTTCTCGCGCCTTATCTTGCACTAAGGTATTATAATCGTTGGCAGAAAGCAAGAAAGTTGGATCCAATGTACAGGTATTATTAACACCCTTTTCATGAAGAAACACAGAAAGACTTTTTTCTCTTACTCCCACATAATCCAATTTACTGGTATATTCAATTAGGTCATTAGTCTGAGCTTCAGATAAAGCAGAAACATCCCCACAACTTGCAGCATATGCCACATTAGTTCTTCCTTTGATAAGCTTTGACTGTCCAAAAAATTCTGCTTGAAATCCACCTGTAATATCCGGATTCCATATTTGATCACTACCAAGTACCACAGCATCATATATGTGAGCCATATCGTATGGAATCACCGATAGGTTACGTTTTTTAAATTCCTGAAATTGTAGATACTTTCTTCTGTAGCCTTTTTCGAAGTACAAAGACATCATCATTTTTTTATAAATTGATACGATTTTCTTCTTACTTTTACAAGCAATTTTTATAAACTCAGTTGGTTCAAACTCAGATCCATTTCCTTCACATTGAAAGTCCATAATATCTACATGATAGCCAAAATTCGCCTCAATATAATGTGCCAGAGCATATGTTTGAAGAACCGCGCCATAATTAGGGACATTATGAAACGTAAAAATACACGCTTTTTTCACTTAATCACCTCCAAATACAAATTTTCATATGCTGTCGCCATCGCCTTATCAGAATACATATATTCAGCCTCAAGTGCTATTTGGTTTGAATGGATATCCTTATAGTCAATCCACTTGTTCCTTATTATGTCTGCCAGTTTCTTAACATCGCCAAACTCAACAAATTGTGTATGATCAGAAAGCGCAATGCTCTCGGACCCACCATTTTTAAACCCCACAACCGGAGTTCCGCAAAGCAGCGCCTCTGCAACAGTCATTCCATATGTTTCTCTCTGACTTAGTGTTAACGCCACATCTGCCTTACAGTAGAAATCAGCTAATTCATTCTTATCATGCACGGATCCAATTATTCGAACATTATCCTCTTCTACCTTTTTGCTTGCTGTTCTTCCTACAACTTCAAATCGTATTTTTTCATTTTTCAGGAGTCTTGCCAATTCTAGCAGATAAAATCCACCCTTGCTGTACTTGTCTGTAGTGCTGAAATCAGCTGTAACAAACAAAACTGTACGCCAATCATCCTCCTTCAAAAATCTCTTTTCATAGAAGATGCTTGCATCTATTCCATTCATTATGCAGCGTTGCTGCACGCCCGAAAATATTGGTGACTCCAACGCTCTCTTCTTTTGCCATGGGGAAACAGATACTACATAGCATTGTTTGGCTCCGGTAAATGCCTTTTTCATTTTCTTCCAAGCGTTTGCCGTTGTGTCTCTCCATGTATTTGCTGCAAACCTTAGCTGAGGACAGTTTCCGCAACCAGACTTCCACTTTTCACAATTGAATGCATGGCTACACGATCCCGTATAAAAGAACTCTGCATGATTGGTAATGATAAAAGGAATCTTATTCTGTTTAAGAAATCTTAATAAAGAGTATATATTAACAACATTGCAATTTGCCGAGTGAATATGAATAACGTTTGGGTTCTCCTTTTCAATAATCCGTTTAATTTTAAGTGTTGATACAGGTGCAAATCCATACTGATAGCCCAAGACATACGCTATACGTTTGTACACTCCCAGTTCATGTGGCACACACACACCATACGTCTTCAACTTCTCGTGTTGCTTAGTAATATAAGGGGCACATAAAACATGCTCAAAATTGCTATATTCTGCAATGCTGTCAATTATTGCACCAGTACTCCCATAATCGGCACAATTAATATGCAAAACTTTCATTTAGTTGCCTCACCCCCTACTGAATTTTTCTGATTCCTTTCATACTCTGAAAATCCCATGGATATAATAAACAGTAAGAAAACGTTATATGTTGGATATATAATCAAATGACTAACACAGGATAGAGTGATATAAATTAGTATCGAAGCTGTAACAGCAGCAAAGGATTCACATTGTGCTTTCCTCAGTTTTACTGCTTCAAAAATGAAATTAAATAAAAGTAAGACATAAAAAAGCAATCCGATTGCACCATAATCATAAAGCACTTCCAAAAAATCATTGTGCGCAGATGAAATCGATATTTTATCAAGATAAACAGCATTATATCCATGCCCGATTACCTGCTTAACAATGTTTGAACTCTTAAATGCTTCCCAAACAAGTGCATAGGTTGTTGTCCGACCTGACCCCCCATCCTCCTGCAAACTTTGCATGCGTTCAATAATATTTATATTTATTGATTTAGATAGATACTCCGATACATACACAAGCATTATACACACGATCATCAAGAGCACCATTGTCCCAGTTTTTTTCTTTCCCCTTTTATCGTCTTTTTCAAGCAGCGGTGGAAGAAATCCACAGAGAATAATGGAAATCAACGCTGTTCTTTTCCCGGAGATAATTGTCAACAATGCCGCGATGAAAATCATTGAGTATTTGACCGTCTTTTTATCAGCCAAATAACATAATGGCAAGAGGAGAACGCAATAATATATTGAGTTTATTCCCCCAGAGCTCCAATACCTATTTCCACTCAGAAGCCATATAGCATATCTTAGTGAGAACACATAAAATGCGATTACTCCAATGCTAATTATCTTCTTTCTCTCATCATCCCTGACTCGTATGAGAAGTAGGTACGAAATGATCAAGAAAGATGCCCACCACATCTGGGTTAGAAAGTTTGTCAGTATATCTATTGCGCCTGAATAGTTTTGTAGCCCTGTTAAGAAAAACCAAAAACTACTTCCCCCTGTGAGAATGATCATGCTTTTATTCGGAATGAACCGTACACGAAAAATTAACAAAAACGAAAGTGCAATAATAGCAACCCTTCCAATAAGTAAGAATTGCTCGATAGTCGACCCTCTTGTAAAATAGGAGTTCATTCGAAAAAACAGATACACAAACACTATCAGTATATAGTCCCTGAGTTTTTTATAAGTCAAAGATTGATTCATATTTTGAATTTCCTCTCTCGTTACTGCAACATCGCCCTCTTACTTTGCCTCCAGCATTGAGAGAACACGTTTACTTTGAAATAAATTATTTTTCTCATTTAAAACAAATTCTTGTGCACTACGTCCTTTTCTGTCTCTTTCGCTTCGCACAGTATCGAAAGTAGTCTTTATTGCTCTCGCAATCCCCTCTGCGGACTCATCCTTGATCAAGTAGACATACCGCTTATATTCTTCTGGCATACCGGGAAGATTCGTCGTAAGAACCGGTGTGCCAGATGCCATATATTCCATATTCTTTGAAGGGAACGAATACTTGGTAAACTCTTCATGGGTCGGGCGCGGATTGATAAGCAAGTCTGCCTCTATTTCTGCCCGAACCACTTCATCATTCATAGCAATTCCGTGGTAAATCACATTCGGATGCTCCTGCGTCACCTTCTGCAACTCATCCACATAAGGACCATTTCCATAGATATGCAGTTCTGAATCCGGTACATTGGCAAGGACAAATCCGTCCACCATAGCTTTTACTCCGTATCGAGCATCTAGTAAACCGGCATACATACACTTCTTCATGCAACTCGTATGCGTTTTTACTTCCGGCTGCGGTTTTATAGTTGAATCGCACAATGCTTCAACGATCACATAAGGTTTATGCTCAGGATTTACCGGTTCATTCATCGCCTCTGTAAGGAGAACATACCCAGTACACTTCTGCATTATCTTCCGTACAAGTCTTACATGATTTTGATTAGTCCCAGTCACCATCAACTCTGGAAGATCGGTTACGATTCCGATACATGGTTTCTTTCGCAAACGAGCTGCTGTCACAGCGCCATAGGCTACTGAGGCATTCAGCACATCCGTAACGACTGCATCACAGCCTCCAAATAAAACTGTTACAAATGCAGAAAACGTCTGCCATAAGATCTTGATACCCTTTACATTCAGTACTGAACAATAGTGATACCTTACCTTTCCCCTCTGGACACTATTGGCTGAGAGGAACTTGCTCGTGCAATTTATTCCAGTCACAGGCCGTGCCGTTACAGCCCGTACTACTGCACCATTTTCTGCCAAGCCCTGTATCATCAGACGGTTGAATTTTTGCGCCTGCTGCCCCGGTGCTTTCGGACTATTCTCAAATAGGTTTGCGAAGTCTTGCGCATCCATTGCGCTGGACGCATAATCAATTCTCATCTGTGTTCCCCGCTCTATTAACCAATAAAATCTAAGAGCCTTGCCTTCGTCATTTTCTGTTCATTCAGAACGCTTTCTAAGGCATCCGCACATTTTGTTTCAAACTTTTCCCAGTCGATATCGTGGTAATATGCCCAAATTTCATCGGCCATGTTATTACCGTCAAGCGACACCGCCATACCTACCTGTCGTTTCGTAACAACATCGCCCATGTGGGAGCCTGCCGTACATATCTGGGGAATACCAAAAATAATACCGTCATAGTATTTATTTCCCATTGCATTCCCCATCGTGTGCCCACAGTCATAAACGTTATGAATCATATCCGTATTTTTAGCAAACTCATACCGATCGATTGGCATATAAGCACCGTGGAAAAAAACGTTATTATATTTCTTATTCCGGGCATACTGTTCCATATCTCTTCCGTCCTGCTGCATTCTTCCGTAATAATGCAGTTCAAAACGAGGGTCACTTCCCAGAGCGTCCATCAGTTTTTTATTCACATCGACCTGTCGGACGAGCCCCCAATAGCTAATGCGAATCGCATCGCGCTCCCTTGCATCCTGTTTACGGAGCATTTTATGATTCAGGGAGTCCTCCAGATAGTTATGAATCGTCATAACATTTTCTTCAGTGGGGAGAAACTTCCGAAACGCATTGGAGCTGACAAAAGTCACGGCACTGTTTTTAGAAAGGATGCCAACCAGCTTGCGATATACCGGGATATATTCGTAAGATACATCTCGAAAATCCAGAAGATACTGTCCTTTGTACTTTTGCACCAGATAGTCCAGCAAAGTCAATCCCGGTGTCGTATGCAGCACAATAATTCTGTCATAAGAGTTATTACGCAGAACATTCAATGCAAACCTACGATACTTTGCAAAATACTTCAGTTTTTTCTTGAACGGAAGTTGCTCTTCCAGATGCTCCTCGAACTTATATGCCTTTGAAATCCTCTGTGGCACTTCCGCATCAGGTTTTCCGTCGCGATCCCAGTAAATCAGTTCAAACTGTATATCTTGTTCCTTGAGCGTATCCAGATAAAAGTTCATATAAGGCATATATGCAATTTTCCCAAAGCCCAATAATAGAACTTTCATCAGTCTTTTCCTCCAATTCTGCGATACAAGTCCTCATAGAGTTTGGTGTTCACCGTTCTTGTATAAACGGCTTTACCATATTTTTGGGCATTATCGGCGTACTTGTCTCTCAAATCCGGGTTATCCCTCAACCTAATAATTCCATCTGCAATCCCTTCCGGATCATCTGTGGAACAAGCAATACCAATTTTTTCTCTCTCAAACATCTTGTTATACTCCGACCCTTCATCGGCCGAGGTAACAATAACGCGGTGACACGCCATCAACAGCCCAGCTTTGCTTGGAACCGAATTACCGATAACGCCTTTGGGCAACGGTATCAAGCAAACTGAACATGCGCTATATACATGCGGCACCATTTCCTGCGGCTCAAGGGGAAGGAACACGATATTATCAAGCTTTTTTTCTTGAGCCGCATGAACAAAATCATCCTTCTGGCTTCCCTGACCAATCATCTGGAACACTATTTTCTTTTCCTGTTTCAATTTCTCGGCAACTTGAAGCACCATCTTATAATCAAAGTTCATACCCATGGTTCCTGCAAACTGAACATAAAAGCAATCTTTTTTTAAGTCGTATTTTTTTACAAACAAATTATCTTCCCACGGAATTTCTCGAACGCTCTTATCGTCATACCAGTCCGGGATAACCGTAATTTTGGCAGCCGGAACGCCTTGCTCTATCACCTTTTGCTTCATATCCTCTGAAATTACCGAGATATGATCGGCTCTTCGATAGGCAACCTTCTGAAACATATAGAAAATCTTCTGCATCCATTTCTGCTTCATAGCACCATTCGCAATAGAAGCTCCTGGGAACATATCTTGACTATTATAAATAACCGGAGTCTTTACACAGTTTTTAGCAAATGTGATTGCAAAGGGAGCCCACGGGCACGATTGGACCATCATTACATCAAAATTCTGCTGAGCCTTGAAAACCTTCCGAGCCTTAAAACAATATTTAACACCCACCAAATATCTCTTGGCGAATGCTTTTTTTGCAACAGTTTCTATATTGATGGTTTCATAAGAGAAATTTTCAAGTTCTTTCAGTCTCTCAGGACAATCCGGATTAATTCCGGTAGAATGACTCTCGATCAAATGTACCTTATGCCCATAAGAGACAAGATCTTCGATTAGAGCTGTGTATAGGTGCCATGAAGGGCCCGGTGTATCAAGGCCACTAGACATGAACAATAAAATATTCATTAACTTCTCCTTTTTGATAGCACTTTATAGAAGCACAGTTTTTAACCACTGAACAAGTTTATTTTTTTCTTCCGAAACAAGTTCCATATCCAATTTGACAGGTTTCTTTGTTATTTCACCTGCTCCAACTCTCTCGAGCAGACCCACCCGATTAGTCTTCACAAAGAGCATTGCAGAATGACCGTATGCAAGTGTTACCGCACAGGAATGCACTCTATCGGACAGAGTCAGCTGAGAATTTGCATACAGATTAATATACCCGTAAGGGATATCTGCACAGAAGGAGTTTTTATATGCGTAGATTTTGCTCCTAAAATGCGGGTGGAATCTCTGATCCGTTCTTACCAACTTATACTGACCGATTTCATTTTCACGTTTCGGTGCTGGCAGAAGGCTTCGCACATAAATCAATGCATCTGTAAACCGATCTGTTTTTGCTGCAACCGTAGAAGGTGAATTAACGAAAATCCTTTGATTGTCAAATTCAAATTCATGGGTGTGTTTACGGCTAGAATCATCGACCCAGATTTCCGGCTCAATAATTTTATCAAAATTGGAAATCCAGTACGGCTGCCCAAAATCAATCTTGCAGGGAGCATAGTAATCCGGGGTAAAGAAGGAGAAGCAGATTCCATCATACGCATTGGTTGCGTATTTCCCAAACGCCTCATAGGTCTCATGCTCTCTAGACGAAAAAACAAACGGAGGACACTGCTTAAAGAATTCTTCAACTTCACATCTGGCAGTAGCATCAAGCTTCATAGTGCCAGCACTTAAAATCATATAACCAACGCCACGTTCTTTGAGTTCCAACAGGATATCTTTCCACAGCGGGAGGAAATACTTAGAAATCACAGGGCCGGCAAGCACAATATAATCCACATCGAGCTTTGCGATGTATTCAAGCTGATTCTTATGAGGATACAGCCGCTTTCCGTAACTTGTTGTGTAAGTTTGATAATCTGAAACAACTGTCACATTCTCTGCGCCCAGAATTTTCTTAAGCACATACTCCACACCCAAGCTAAAAAAGCCGTTTCCGATATTCGTGCACCAGAATCCAGTGCAATACGCCACCTTCATATCTTTGTACTCCTCATCAATGAAATATTATCAACCACAAAACAGCCCAGACTCATCTCAAAGAGTCTGAGCCGTTTATTTCTTATAAAGCTCTACTAATCGTCCTCAGCAGTGTGAATCACACTGCCGCTATGTCTTGTACCGTTACAATGAACGTTGCTACGTCCATGTCACGGTAGCCGCTGTCTTTAGCCCTGATGACACTATCACACGCTACGGTAACCCTTTCCTTTATTCCCGGTTCCACTCGTCCATGCCACGGTAGCTCCCTTGCTTATGCCGGATTACCCCACACGGATGAGCATCTCTGCGACCATGTGGTTATCACCATCACTCTCACATCCACCTTGTTATCTCCAAGACCGGGATGAAATCGCAGATGATGTTATCATCGTCAAGTCCCGATAACGCTATGTGATAATCACAGTATTATCAGTACGTCCTCTCACAGTGCCATCTGGCATAAACCCACGAACTACGGTCGCATCCATACAAGTGCTTTTTCGGGGCATAAAAGCCTCAATTCACACTCGTTCTGCCCTCTCTCACGCCCATGCTTTCGGCATTTTGCACTACTAGATGCAGTATT
>UMDD01018640.1_pt1 | contig 10246 bp, 8 predicted proteins | sample 1964401 | NCBI WGS metagenome assembly UMDD01 (sample SAMEA4835985, study PRJEB28245) | human gut metagenome | biome: gut microbiome; material: fecal sample | place: Denmark | collected 2008
CGCCACGGTGCGGCAGACAGCGAAAGCATTCGGCATCAGCAAAAGCACAGTACATAAGGACGTGACGGAGCGGCTGGCCCAGGTGAATCCGGCGTTGGCAAAGCAGGCGCGGAAGGTATTGGATGTGAATAAATCCGAGCGTCATATCCGCGGCGGACTGGCTACCAGAGAGAAGTATCTGCACCAGCACTAGATATTCGATGAGGCAAATCATTCTATACGGGAAAGTGTCTTGAAATACCGGGTACCAACTTATATAATGGATACATAGCTATATGGGACAAAGTAGTTGGGACATAAGATACAAAAGATATCAGGACCTTTACGCGGCAGGATCACTTATGAGGAGAGAAAAAACGAAATGGCAACAGAGTTTCTGAATGATGCACGGAAAGAGATCGAGGGACGGACAGAAGACTTCTGTGGGGAATTAAAAGCATTCTATCAGGGCAACGGGGAAGCGGAACAGAACCTGATGGAGCAGACAACCCAGCCTTTCTGGCAAAGTCTGCGCCTGAGCAGAAAAAGACTGCAGCAGCGGGAACTGACGGTGGATATGGAGATGCAGGAGCCGGCACGGCTGGCGGACTATGATGGTCCCTGGAAGGATGGTTATGATTATAGCTGCCGCCGTACCCAGCCGGTAAAAATGAGACGGACTTATTACCGCAAGGGAAAAAAATGCGTTCCTAAAGACACCGGAGATTGCAGCGGCGAGCTTTTTGAAAGCGGATATGCAGAGAGATATGGTTATCTGCCCTAACTGTGGACATGAGGGAAAACTGACCAGCTATATCGATGGCTGTGATGCCTGCGGGGCAAAGTTTCTCGTCAGTGATTTTGAAACAAAGGTATCCGGATTTTCTCTGGAGGAGGACGCAAGACAGAAAAGTATTTCCAACTTTATGAAAGCCGGTGCTGTGGTGGGAATTACAGCGATTTCTCTTGCGGTACTGGCCATCTGTGCGGGCGGCATTATGTTTTTGCTGTTGGCGTTGGGCAGGAACGGATACAATGCGGTAAAGGCAGCCGCAGCCATGATGCTGGGAATTGGTCTGGCTCCGGTATTTTTCCGGTCGTTGTTTTACATGCTCATTATATTTATTGTAATGTTGATCGTGATGGAGACTCGCAGAAAGCCGAGAATTCAAGACGAATCGAAAGTAAAGGCCGCAATCCCGGAATTCTCCACGGGTAATTTTCTTCAGAATCTGGAATACCAGCTGCGAATGATCCATCTGGCGGATACGGCAGAGCAGGTACGCTTTTTCGCATCCTGTGATCTGGATACGGTGGTGGCACGGTATCAGAATGTGGTGGACTGTTGCATTTGCGGTGTGCGTTTTCTGGAGGCGGAGACACGGGGAGAGTCTTACAGAATCAGCGTGGAAGTGAGGACCCGATTGACACTGGATACAGGAAAGAAGATCCGGAACCGTTATGAGGAGATCCGGCTGGAACTGGAAGGCAGACAGGATGTGGTAACGCAGCACAGCAGGGCACTCCGGGAATATAAATGCCCCAACTGCGGAGGCAGTGTGGACATTTTGGGCGGCGGAGTCTGCGAATACTGTAATACCGCGGTGGACTACCGAAATTTTGGCTGGCTCATCACTTCTTATACAAATCTGGGGCAGCCAGAGAATCCTTTTGCGAAAATACTGGCGGGAGCACTGGGAAGTTATCTGCTCATTTTGCTTTTGAGTCTGGTACTCATGGCGCATTCCGAGGATGGAAAAGATACTTTTGAGATCTTACAGAGTGTCCGGATGTCAACGGAATATCTGAAAGCGGTGCAGCAGGACATTATCTATCCCGATGCTGTGATTTCAGATTGTACGGAGACAGACAGCGAAGAGGGAACTTTTGCTTCAATAAAGGTGTACTCCTGTGGGGACCGGGATGCAGTAAAAGAAGCCTACAAAACTGCACTGCTGGAAAAGGGATTTCTGGAGATGCAGCAGTACCCGGAGGGATTTTCTGTCTTTTTGCCGGAGGATCCGTCAGAATATGCCGTGGATTCTGAAGAAGGAATGTTCTATCTTGTGATCCGCGCAGAAAATGCATCGGAAGGAATTGCGGTGACTGCGACACTGGTGGATGAGAACTGGGATCCGGTACAGGAATAAAAATAGAATAAGAAAATGCGACAAGGAGCCCGGAGGAGAAATCTTCCGGGCCCTTTTAGAGGGAAAGTGTTCGTTGTAAGCTTATTGTGTAAGAGGAATTCTGTGTACCACCCTGCGATAGAGTTTCCACAGGATCACGGCAGGGAAACTGACTGCCAGATAAGCTGTAGATAAAAGTCCGGTAGCACCGCCTACAATTGCAATGATCATAATTCCGATATTCATATTGGATTCCTCGACTTTCTGTTGTTCTGTGAAGTATTGCACATTCCAACTCCACATGCCATATTATAGTAAACAGGATCTTTTTGGTGAATAGTTTTGCTCTACCCTTAACGCTATTTTGTCGGGTTATTTACAGAATCTTTGCAAGGCATTTACAGAATCTTAACAGGGCGGGAACGATCCCGGGAGTAAGGTTTGCAATCACAGGAAATATCAAGTATAATAGAGAAAATTGACTGTTACCCGGGGTGGAATAGTCGGAGAAAATAAAACGGAGGTAGGAATATGAGTATGACACTGGAACAGGCTAAGGAGAAGCTTGCTAAGTATGGTCAGGAACATGTTCTGAAGTATTACGGGGAGCTCAACGAGGAAGAGAAGCATGGGATTCTGGATCAGATCGAAACTACGGATATGAGCATTCTGGAAGCTTGCAAGCATAAAGAAGATCTGGCAAAAAAAGGAGTGATTACACCGTTGGCTGCCATGCAGTTAGACGAAATCGAAGCAAACAGGGAGGAATTTACCGCAACCGGTATCGAAGCGATCCGACAGGGCAAGGTAGCAGCGGTCCTTCTGGCCGGTGGTATGGGCACCAGACTGGGATCTGACAATCCCAAGGGAATGTACAATGTGGGACTGACTCATGAACTGTATATTTTTGAATGCCTGATCAATAATCTGATGGAAGTCGTACATCAGGCAGACAGCTGGATCCATCTGTTCGTAATGACCAGTGATAAGAACAACGATGCGACCATAGCCTTTTTAAAGGAGCATGATTTCTTCGGATATAATGCGGAATATGTGCATTTCTTTAAACAGGAGATGGCTGCGGCTACCGATTATGAAGGTAAGATCTATCTGGAGGAAAAGGGCAAGCTGTCCACTTCCCCCAATGGTAATGGCGGCTGGTTCATTTCCATGAAAAACAATGGCATGCTGGACATTGTACACAGAGAAGGCATTGAGTGGATCAATGTATTTGCCGTGGATAATGTATTGCAGCGAATCGCAGATCCCTGCTTCATCGGAGCTACTATTCAGAAAAATTGTGTGGTAGGCTCCAAGGTGGTCCGCAAGAATGCACCGGATGAGAAGGTAGGCGTTATGTGCTTAGAGGATGGCAGACCTTCTATCGTAGAATATTATGAACTGACCGATGAACTGATGAATGCTAAGGATGAGAAGGGAGAACCCGCGTATAATTATGGTGTGATCCTGAATTATCTGTTCAAGGTACAGGATCTGGAAAAGATCATGGCAGAGAAGATGCCGCTGCATATCGTAGAGAAGAAGATCCCTTATCTGGATGCTGCAGGAGAGTTGGTAAAGCCGGATACTCCCAATGGTTATAAATTCGAGAGTCTGGTGCTGGATATGATCCATCAGATGGACAGCTGCCTGCCTTTTGAGGTAGTCAGAAGAAAAGAATTTGCGCCGATCAAGAACAAGATCGGTGTGGACTCTGTGGAAAGTGCCAGAGAACTGCTCACCGAGAATGGTGTGGTGCTGTAAACATTTCGACAGATTTTCACAACATAAGGTTATTGAGGAATCGATAGAATTACAGTAATCTGATACTGTAAGAAACGAAGAAAAAATTTCATCCGGCTCTGACAGATGAGAGATTGTGCAGCCGCCATAGTGAACAAATAGTATTGTCCTATGCACGGCGGATAGGAGAGAGTGTATGAGAATTTTGGTAACAGGTGGTGCCGGATTCATCGGCAGTCATACCGTAGTGGAATTACAGCAGGCAGGCTATGATGTAGTCGTATTGGATAATCTCTGCAATGCAAGTGAGAAAGTGATCCCCAGAGTAGAAGCCATCACAGGCAAGAAGGTTCCTTTCTATAAGGCAGACATTCTGGACCGTGAAGCTCTGGAAGAGATCTTCAGCAAGGAACAGATCGACGCAGTCATTCATTTTGCAGGACTGAAGGCAGTCGGTGAGTCCGTACAGAAGCCCTGGGAATATTATGAGAACAATATTGCCGGTACCCTGACTCTGGTAGATGTCATGAGAAAACATGGTGTGAAGAGCATTATCTTCTCTTCCAGCGCTACCGTATACGGCAACCCCGCATTCGTTCCCATTACGGAGGAATGCCCCAAGGGACAGTGCACCAACCCTTACGGCTGGACGAAATCTATGCTGGAGCAGATCCTGACGGATATCCAGAAGGCAGATCCCGAATGGAATGTGATCCTGCTTCGTTACTTCAACCCTATCGGAGCTCACAAGAGCGGTACCATTGGCGAGAATCCCAACGGTATCCCCAACAACCTGATGCCTTATATCACACAGGTAGCAGTCGGCAAGCTGAAAGAGCTGGGTGTCTTCGGTGATGATTACGATACCCCCGACGGAACCGGTGTACGTGACTACATCCATGTCGTTGATCTGGCAAAGGGCCACGTAAAGGCTCTGAAGAAGATTGAGGAGAATGCAGGACTGAAGATCTACAATCTGGGAACTGGTGTGGGCTACAGTGTTCTGGATATCGTGAAGAACTTCGAAGCAGCTACCGGCGTGAAGATTCCTTACGTGATCAAACCCCGCCGTGCAGGCGATATCGCCACCTGCTATTCCGATGCTTCTCTGGCAGAGAGGGAACTTGGCTGGAAGGCTGAGAACGGCATCAAAGAGATGTGCGAAGACTCCTGGAGATGGCAGAAGAACAATCCGAATGGATATGAAGAATAATAAAACAATATTGAAACATACAAAGGGACATGGCCGGTGGGTCATGTCCTTTTGTGATTCTTAACGGTGAAAAATCTGAAGCGCCCGGAATACCTGCTCTACGGTATCCGCCATATTGGTCATGGCATTGTCGGTATGCATAGCCTCATCCAGGGATACCACGTTCCGCAGAATCGGGAAAAAGGCATCAATGCCCTCTGCGTTGCAGGCAACGGCCTCTTTGACCACGCAGCCGGAAAAAGCAAGTACCGGTTTTTCATATTTTTTGGCAATCTTGGCAACACCGATGGGAGCTTTTCCCATAACCGTCTGACCGTCAAGGCGGCCTTCCCCGGTGATCACGACATCTGCATCCCGGATATATTTTTCCAGATGGGTTTCTTCCAGAATGATCTTAATACCGGATTCCAGTGTGGCATTGCAGAAGGTAAGAAAAGCAAATCCCATACCGCCGGCAGCACCGGCACCGGGATATTTGGCATCGGCATGAGGAAACTGTTCTCTGGCCAGAGCGGCATAATAAGCCAGCCATTTGTCCATCTGCAGGATCATAGTGGAAGTAGCACCCTTTTGCGGTCCGTAGATGGCGGAACATCCCTGCTCTCCGCAGAGCGGGTTGGAGACATCGTAGGCTATGCGGAAAGTACATTCCTTGAGTTCGGGAAGCACATGATCCGTAGTGATGGATTCCAGATCCTCCAGTCCTTTGGCTCCGAAGCGGATCTGATTTCCGTTTTTATCCAGAAAGCCAAAGCCAAGTGCCTGCAGCATTCCGACACCGCCGTCATTGGTGGCACTGCCACCGATACCGACAATAAAATGCCGGCAGCCGTTCTGGATTGCATCTTTGATGACTTCGCCTACACCGTAAGTGGTGGTGTTCAGAGGATTCTTTTCCTCTCCGCTGACCTGGGTAATCCCGGCGGCACCGGACATTTCAATGATTGCGGTATGGGTCTCGTCGACGATGCCGTAAGGACAGACAACGGGGTGACCGGAAGGGCCTGTGACCTGCACCTGTGTCATACGGCCGTCACAGCCGTTTACCAGAGCATCGACGGTGCCCTCCCCGCCGGCCGCCAGAGGACGGACGGTAATATGAGCATCTTTATAAACACGTTTGATCCCTGTGGCGGCGCTCAAACCCGCCTGCATGGAGGTCATACTTCCCTTGAAGGAATCGATAGCTATTACTACATTCATAAGGTTCCTTTCCGCTGCCGCCGGAATTCGGCTGACAACTGTCGTTTTCGTATAGATTTTCGGAAAATGGCATAATTTCTGAGGATATTATAGCAACACCGGAACAAAAGAGGAATGGTTCCCGGAGAAAAATAAAATTTAGCGTGGTACAGTGGCAAAAACATCCTATAAGATCATTGCATCTGAGAAAACAATCCAGTATAATGAAAGGAGTGCACATTTAGATGCACATTACGCATAAGAAGTGGAATAACAGGAGGACGAGCATGATTCAGTTAACACAGGGCGGCGCTTACCTGGTAAACGGTACGGACATCGTAGCGGATACCCCGGAAGCAGCCAGTCAGATACAGGCGAAGACCGGCATTACGATCTCCAAAGAAGAAGCAGCGAAAAACACCATGGCATATGGTATTCTGCAGGAGCATAATACCTCCGGCAATATGGACAAGCTGAAGATCCGTTTCGACAAGCTTACCAGCCATGATATTACCTTTGTAGGTATTATCCAGACCGCGAGAGCATCCGGACTGCAGAAGTTCCCCATGCCCTATGTACTGACCAACTGTCATAACTCCCTGTGTGCCGTAGGCGGCACCATCAACGAGGATGACCACATGTTTGGTCTGACCTGTGCGAAAAAATACGGCGGAGTCTATGTACCCCCTCATCAGGCAGTTATCCATCAGTTTGCCAGAGAGATGTTAGCCGGCGGTGGCAAGATGATCCTGGGTTCCGATTCCCATACCCGTTACGGTGCACTGGGTACCATAGCTATGGGCGAGGGTGGTCCCGAACTGGTAAAACAGCTGTTGAACCAGACCTATGATATCAACATGCCCGGCGTGGTAGCCGTATACTTAAAGGGTGCTCCCGTGAAGGGTGTAGGTCCTCAGGACGTGGCACTGGCTATCATTGGCGCAGTATTCAAGAATGGCTATGTAAAAAATAAAGTAATGGAATTCGTAGGTCCCGGCGTGGCTTCCCTGAGTGCTGATTTCCGTATCGGCATTGACGTAATGACCACAGAGACCACCTGTCTGTCCTCCATCTGGAAGACCGATGACCAGATCCGTGAGTTCTATGAGATCCACGGACGTACCGAAGACTATAAGGAACTGAATCCCGGCCAGGTGGCATACTATGATGGATTGATCGAGGTGGATCTGGACAAGATCCGTCCTATGATCGCCATGCCGTTCCATCCCAGCAATACTTACACCATCGAAGAGCTGAATGCGAACCTGATGGATATTCTGGATGAGACGGAAAAGCGTGCGAAAGTAAGTCTGGACGGTGCGGTAGACTTCACTCTGAAAAATAAAGTAAAGAACGGCAAGTTCATTGTAGATCAGGGTATCATCGCAGGCTGTGCCGGCGGCGGATTCGAGAATATCTGTGCGGCTGCCGACATTCTGAAGGGCAGATACATCGGTGCGGATGAGTTTACTTTAAGCGTATATCCCGCATCCATGCCCATATACATGGAGCTGATCCGCAACGGCTGTGCGGCTACCATCTTAGAGACCGGTGCAGTGATGAAGACTGCGTTCTGTGGTCCCTGCTTCGGTGCCGGTGACACACCTGCCAATAACGCATTCAGTATCCGTCACTCTACCAGAAATTTCCCGAACCGTGAAGGCTCCAAGCTGCAGAACGGCCAGATCGCTTCCGTAGCTCTGATGGATGCCCGTTCCATCGCAGCCACCGCAGCCAACAAGGGTGTGCTGACTTCCGCAACGGACTTCGATGGAGATTTCGGAAAATACAAATATCATTTCTATAGCAATATTTACAAGAACCGTGTCTTCGATTCCCACGGTGTGGCAGATGAGAGCGTAGAGATCCAGTTCGGCCCCAATATCAAGGACTGGCCCGCTATGGGTGCCCTGCCTGAGAATCTGGTACTGCAGGTAGTATCCGAGATCCACGATCCCGTAACTACTACCGATGAGCTGATTCCATCCGGTGAGACCTCTTCCTACCGCTCCAATCCTCTGGGACTGGCAGAGTTCACTTTAAGCCGTAAGGATCCGCAGTATGTAGGGCGTGCCAAGGAGATCCAGAAGGCAGAGAAAGAGCGTATGAACGGCGGACATCCCTGTCAGGCAGTTCCGGTACTGAAGGATGTTATGGGTGAAGTAAAGAAACAGTGTCCCGATGCAAGTCGTGAGAACACCGGATTCGGTTCCACTATTTTCGCAGTGAAGCCCGGAGACGGCTCTGCCCGTGAGCAGGCTGCTTCCTGCCAGAAGGTATTAGGCGGCTGGGCAAATATTGCCAACGAGTATGCCACCAAGCGTTATCGTTCCAACCTGATCAACTGGGGCATGCTTCCTTTCCTGATCCAGCCCGGAGACCTGCCTTTCAAGAATCTGGATTACCTGTTCATTCCTGGTATTAAGAAAGCCGTGGAAGACAAGGCCGAGGAAATTAAGGCATATGTGGTAACAACAGGAGAAGGCATGAAGGAATTCACCCTGAAGCTGGGAGAGCTGACCGACGAAGAACGTCAGATCATCCTGAAGGGATGCCTGATCAACTATAACCGAGTGTAACTATTCAGAGACATGTGACGAACCATCGCAGATGCGTTTCGCGAAGAGAGGCTGAATAGTTACAATGAGAAGTAAGGAGAAAAAATATGGAATTTAACAAACCGGTATCCAACCCCATGATGGTGGGATCCATTGAATTATTAAAAGCAGAGGACACCCCGGAACACAGACAGATGTTCCTGGATGAACTGCAGAAAGCAAAGTTCCTGTCTCCGGTCGTGATCGATCCGGTGCCTGTGCCCGATGAAAACGGCCGGGTGACCATCGCAAGAGATGCCAAAGTACAGTTCCCGATGCTGTCCACCGAGGACGGTCGGAAGTTCTTCATGGCGTTCACTGACTGGACAGAGCTAAAAAGGTGGAGAGATGAGGAGAATCAGCAGACTTTCGCCATGAACTTTGACGATTATGCGGGAATGCTGCTGCGCAAAGATGCACAGGGCAATATCAGCCCGGCGCTGGGATTCGTGATCAATCCCTTCGGTGGCAACATCGTGGTGACCAGAGAAATGGTAGCCAGCATGATCGCAGCAAAGCTGAAAGCAGCCGGCAGACCGGTGCCTCCCGCACCCGGAACCCCTGGCGCTCCCACTCAGCCCAAACAGCAGTAAATTAACACTAAATAAAATGTCCATAGCGGACGATATAAGTAGTAGAGAGGTGACAAGGCCAGTCACTTCCTGCTACTTATTTTTTACAGTTTGATAATGACACCACGGATGGTAATCAGACAGAGGCATATTATATGTATTCTGTTTCTTTACCATCTTTTTTTAGTTTAACAGTTCAGCCATGCAATATCATATGTTCTGCGTGGATGCTGGCACACAAAGCAGAACATATGATATTGCATGCGGCGGTGAACTGTTAAACGTTACAGGAAGCGCGCCCTGTTGGTTCGTGGTGAGGTCGGGGAAAGGAGAAAATTACAGATTTGAGAATTGATTCCGCAAGCATAGGAATGGATTCCGCCAGAAGCTATCACGCTTCTAAGACAAGCGTCAGACGATTTGAGATAACGGATTATCAGGCAGGTCTGACAGATGTATCCACTAAGGGACAGAAGACACCGAATGGTGAGGATACCACACAGAACACGGAGGAACAGGAGAACACTGCAGAGAACACCACGATGACAGCCAAAGACTGGCAGAGTCGTTTGCTGGTATCTTCTGCCAGATGGGATATGCGAAGCAGTGCCAGTGAACAGACATTGTCTACCATCCGGGAATATACGGTGCGTTATATTTTTGATTTATTATTCCCGTCCAGGAACAGCACTTTGCGGGACTGGATGCAGGAAAACGGATGGAGCAGCGGTAATCAGACCGGAAACAGCTGGAATACAGGGAATAGCGTAAATAATACCCAGACGAATTCCGGCAGCACACAGGGAACCGCAACACCTGCGTCAGACGTGT
>UMDD01033467.1_pt1 | contig 10152 bp, 7 predicted proteins | sample 1964401 | NCBI WGS metagenome assembly UMDD01 (sample SAMEA4835985, study PRJEB28245) | human gut metagenome | biome: gut microbiome; material: fecal sample | place: Denmark | collected 2008
GGATTATCCGTTCTGTGTAGGGACAGGACGATAATTAATAAATGGGGCGGAAAACTTACTACCCTGAAATTAAAAAACACATAAAAAGGAGAATGTAATTATGAACAAGAAACAGAAGAGCTTAACAAACAAAGGTTTCTCCCTGGTAGAGCTGATCATCGTTATCGCTATCATGGCAGTACTGGTTGGTGTACTGGCACCTCAGTATTTGAAGTATGTTCACAATTCTAAGGTATCAACTGATGTACAAAATGCACAGGAAATGGCAACTGCAATCAACGTTGCTGTTGCAGATCAGCAGGCTGTTTTTGGCAGCAACACAGATAGTACAACTGTTGACTGGACTAAGACTAGCATTTCTGACGTGGCTGATTCTAAGTTCGATGGTGGTAGCTTCACTATTACAGGAAATGATGTTACAGGTGTTACAAATATTTATTTAAATGGTGTAACAAACGGAAACAGTAAATCTACCTTCCAGGTATATCCTGATCCTGATAATGGAACTGATGGTGCTAATCAGCCTTTCTCAGGCGTTGGATTAAAGAAATAATTTTTGAAAGGCACCTGACATGCTCCCAACAATTTTTCTCTACATAGTGATTTTACTTTATGGAATCGTGATCGGTAGCTTCCTCAATGTGTTGATCTACCGTATCCCGAAAAAAGAGAATATTGTAACGACCAGGTCTCACTGCATGCACTGCGGTTATCGGCTGCGGTGGTACGACCTCGTACCGCTGTTCAGCTACCTGGCGCTGGGAGGCAGATGTCGGAAATGCAAGGCACATATCTCCGTTCAGTACCCCGTCATCGAGGCACTGAACGGAGTGCTGTACCTGCTCGTATTCTGGAAATATGGGATGAGCGTGGATTCCCTAGTCTACTGCTTGTTGTTTAGTGCACTTCTTGCTTTAAGTGTGATTGATTTCAGAACATATGAGATCCCTGTGGGATTTAACTTATTTATACTGGCACTGGGGCTGATCCATGGAATCTTCCACTATACACAGTGGCTGGATTTCCTGATCGGCTTTCTGTGTGTCAGTGTATTTTTACTTATTCTGTATTACGCTACCGGTGGCAGAGCCATTGGCGGCGGTGATGTGAAGCTGATGGCGGTCTGTGGACTGTTGCTCGGCTGGAAACTCATTATTTTTGCGTTTTTACTGGGATGTATCATCGGTTCCGTGATCCATCTGATCCGTATGAAAGTAAGCGGCGAAGGACATGTCCTCGCCATGGGACCGTATCTCTCCGCAGGGGTGGCAATCGCTGTCCTGTGGGGTAATGAATTCTTACAGTGGTATCTGAATTTTTACTTATAAGAAGATACCTGCATTTCGAACATGATTTCAGAAAGTTCTTCAAAGATTCTGCGATGGCGGAAGGCTTTTGAGATATGATAAATACCGGGAAGAGGAAGGGTAGAAATATGGCAATGAACAATCGCGTATTGAGTATTGAGATCGGCAACTCTTTTACGAAGATCTGCGAGATGGACTATAAGGTGAAGAAGCCGAAGGTCTATAAGGTACTGACAGTGGAGACGCCGGAGGGCATCGTGGTGGATGGTATGCTGCAGCCGACACAGGAGTACGCAGACCATCTGGTGAATGCACTGGGAACGAACGGCATCCGTACGAAGAAAGTGCTGTTTACCATTTCTTCTACCAGAGTGGCAAGCCGTGAGGTACAGATCCCGAACGTGAAGGCAAACAAAATCGAGGCACTGGTGAAGACCAATGCCAATGAATATTTCCCGGTGGATCTGACCCAGTATGAGATCGGACATTATCTGGCCGGCGGACTGACCGAGAACGGGAAGCTGCGTGTCATGGCACTGGCAGTGCCCAAGGCGCTGTTAAACAGCTATTACCAGCTGGCGCAGATGTGCGGCTGGGAGGTCGAGTGCTTCGATTACAGCAGTAACAGCTTATACCAGATCCTTCGTGATGAGAAGTCTGAAAAAGTTACCATGATGATCAAGATCGATGAGAACAGCACCATTGTGACCGTGCTTTCCGCCGGTAAGGTGTTATTACAGAGAACGGTGGCTTACGGTGTGCAGGATGCTATTGATACTATGATCGCTTCCGGAGCCTATGCCGTGAACGATCCCATGAGTGCGGTAGAACGTTTCCAGAAGAAAACATGTCTGAATAGAGTACTCCATCAGGGAGACAAAGTCTGGGAAGAAAATGCCGGACGCTGGGAAGATGAGGACGCCGGTAATGTGGAAGTCACGGAAGCGAGACAGAAGATCACCGCTTCGCTGGAGCCTCTGATCGTGGGTGTGAGCCGTGTCATTGACTTCTATGATTCCAGGAACAGTGAAAATCCCATTGAAAAGTCCTATGTTACCGGTCTGGGCGGCAGCTTCAGCGGCATGAGCAAGCTGTTCACCAACTGTCTGGAGCGCAAGGTACATACCCTGTCCGAGATGGATGACAAGATCGGCATGAGCAAGGCCATCCGTTCCACCAGACCCGCAGCCTATATTTCCTGTCTGGGTGCGGTGCTCGCCCCTGTGGGACTGATCGACAAGAGCACCCAGAAGTCCAAGGGACTGACCGTGGTCAGCGGCACGAACTATACCTTCGTCAGTGTGGCGGTACTGGTGTTGGGCGTGATCCTGTCCATCGCCATGGCAGCCACCTCTGTGACCAGATATCTGGGAAATGTGGCGCAGAATGTGTATCTGCAGAACCGGGTACAGGAGCTGCAGCCGGCACAGGCAGTATACAACGATTATCTGGCAGCAGAAGCCCAGTATGATAAATACACATATTTATATGCTTATACCCAGACTCCCAATGAGAATCTGGTGGAGTTCATCAATGAACTGGAACAGATCCTGCCGGACAGCTTCTATACCAACAGCTTCAGTTCCGACCAGACCGGCATCAGCATGTCAGTGACGGTGGAAGGGAAAGCAGCGGCAGCCCGTACGATTCTGAATATCCGCAACATGCAGAGCATTGATGATGTAGAGATCAGCAATATTACGGACAGCAAGGATGAGACCGGAACGTCCATAGTGACTTTTTCCATTACCGGAAGCTATAAGGAGCTGACGGATGAGACCGAAGAGAGCGGTGAGGCACAGGCCGACACCCAGACAGCACAGTAGGAGGCAGCGGAAGATGAAGGTTAAAAAGAGTGAAATTCAGCTTTTGATCGCAGTGATCGGTGTTCTTATTGCTGTGTGTACTTATTTTCTGGTATATTCCAGTTTTAATGAAAAATCAGATGCCCTTGAGGCACAGAATGTAACGTTATCATCCCAGGTGGCAACGCTGGAAGCCTTAGACCAGCGCAAGGCGGACTACATTGAGGCTACCGAGAAGATGCAGTCCTATATCACGAATTTTGAGAACCGTTTCCCGGCAGATATCTTACCGGAAGACAGCATTATGATGGTAAAGACATTGGAAGATTATACTCGTACCGAGGTGGCAAATATTGCATTCGGTTCCGAAGCAGAGGTGGTGTATACTCCTGCAGCGGATGCGGCAACGACGACTGCGGATGCAACAGCTGCCACGGATGCAGCAGCCGATGCTGCCGCAGATACCACAGCAGCTGCCGCAACGACGGCAGCAAGTCCGGTATCTACGGACGGTACTGCTTATGCAGATACCCATATGTATGAGGTACCCCTGAGCATCAGCATTTCCTGCACCTATGACGATTTTAAGGGACTGGTAAGATACATTTACAATCAGCAGGAACGCGAGAGCATCCAGGGCGTCAGCATCAGCTACAACGAGACCGACGGAATGCTCACCGGCAACATGACCATGAACACCTATTATCTGCTGGGAACCGATAAGGTATACAGTTCACCTTACATCCCGGATATGCAGATGGGCGTAGACACTATTTTCGGAAACGTGGAATAATAGATTTGCAATCATAGCAGTATACGACTGCTTGCAGGCAGGATACTGCTATGATTAGCAAATCAAACAACCATGAGCAGGGAGGACGATAGTCCGGAGTGCGAATGGTTGTCCGGTTTCGGGAGCACGGAGTGCGGAGAGACCGGTATTAGTCAGAAGCAGGAAGGACGACTTACATGCAGAAGCACACGGAGAGAAGACAACTGAATAACGAAGGCTTTTCTCTGATTGAACTGCTGATTGCCATCGTGATCCTGTCGATCATCGTTGTGCCGCTTTTGCACAGCTTTGTGACTTCTGCCAGAACCAATGCCAAGTCCCGCAACACCATGCATGCCACGGCCATCGCAGAGGATGTCATGGAGCAGTTCGAGGCACATACACTGGAGGAGATGGCAGACACCTATGAGACGATCACGCCCACTGATTTCACTAACAATGTGCAGAGAGATGTCTCTCTGGATGTGGACGGAGACGGCGCAGCAGAAGATGGTATCTGGCAATATACCTTCCGGGATGAGAAGACGACTTCCGGCATCTATGATGTGGTAGTAACACTGGATCCTAACGGTTACACGGCACTGAATGAGAAGGATATTGTAAATATCCAGAACCTGGCAGGCAATCTGAATGCGGTATATTCCGAATCGGAAGATGCCGCACAGGAGGCATACGGTTATTTTGAAGCGTATTCCGGCGGCAGAGACGTTATGGAGATTGCCAGGAATACTACCAAGACCATCGAAATATCCATAGACAGCAGCCGCATTTTGCTGGATCTGGGAGATGGAGAGAACGTAGAGACAGATGTGTATCTGGTGACGGCCTCCACAGTCTATCATTGCAATTCCGCCATCCTTACAGGCATCAGCGGAGACTACCCCCAGAACGGTACGGATTATGTGATCTTTTCCAACGAAGAGGCGGTAAGAGCCAAAGCAGCGGAACTTAAGAAACAGAAGGAGAGCGGGAATCCGGTGGATGCAGAGGAGATCATTTCCCAGCTGGCCAATATTATTGTGTGCCTGCAGCCCAGAGTGGAGGCTACCCAGAGTGCGGTGACTTCTGCGGTAGACAAAGTGATCGTAAATAACCCGAAGAATGTACAGACAAATCTGTTCCTGGTGGAGCAGACTCCGTCAGCGGAGAGAATAGACAGCTTCACGGACGAAAGCACCGGTTTTAACCCGTATTCCTCCTGGAACAACAATTACAAGGCGGCATTTGAACTGCGGGAGACCTGGCCGGGCTGGATGTCCTCTGCCGGAGCCAGCATTGATTCCGCCTGCAGACTGCGGACGAATCTGATAGACCGCAGCAATACGGAATACATTTTCAATGATCTCAGCGTGTCCGGTGCGGCAGGAAATGCTGCCGGAGACGTGGCGAAGGATATTATGGGTGCGGACGGCGGTCTGACACCGACGGAGCGACGCAACCGTATCTATGACATGCGGGTACAGGTGTACAGCAGGGATACGATCGGTGTACAGTCCCCTGTGCTTACCATGACGGGAACCGTGATCGAGTGATCCGTCAGGCACAGGACAGAGAAGATACCGGAAGGAAGACGAGAAAAATGAAGATATGCGGAAGAAATCCCAAAATATTTTCAAGGGTAAGACAATTCCACAGACGAACGGACAATAAGGGCTCAGCAATGGTCGTTGTGATCATTGCCATGGCCTTTATTGGCATTTTAGCCAGTGTTTTGATGTATATGTCACTGCTGAACTATCAGATGAAGGTGAACAATCTCAAGGCGAAGGACAATTTTTACTCTGCAGAGACTGTGCTGGATGAGATCCGGACGGCTATGGGAGAGCGGGTGTCCGCTTCTGTCGGAAGTGCCTATGAACTGGTCCTGAAAAATTATGAGGCAACCTCCGCAGAGGAGAAGCAGAACAAACTGAGATATTATTTCCTGAAGAATATGCAGGATTATTATGCAGTGACAGGAAGTATGAATATCAACAACTATGATCTGACCAAGCTGTTTAACAGCCTGTCTTCGGAGATAAAGCGGGGGACGGTGCTAGAGACATTGAATGACTCCGGGGAAGTAGTGTACCGGATGGCTCTGGACAGCAGCGGCAGTCTGAAGGTATATGTAATGACAACGGATCCGGTGACGGGCAACAAGGAGAGAGTGGAGACCACGGATATTCCTACCGGACGTTTTCAGTTGTACACCGACGGACTTTCCTTCTGCGGCCTGAAGGTGACTTATACGGATACCGACGGTTATGTATCGGTGATCCAGACCGATATCCGGGTGAAGATGCCGGATATGGATTTTGCACAGGCAGTGACGCTGCCTTCCATTACGGGAATCTCCATGGTGGCACAGGAGAATATTCAGGCGCTTCCTTCCAATCCTGCGCTACACAGCACCAATGTCATCGGCGGCAGCTTTTATGCGAACCGTTTTATCGTGGGCAGCGAAGAGTCTGGCAAGGGTAACGGTGTGACGGTGGAATGGAAAGAGACCACCGGCAATGAAAACGAAGACAAGCGTATGGTGATGGCTTCCGACTTATATCTGGGAGAAGGAGCCACACTTACCACAGATCAGTACGGTGAAGTATGGGCCGGTTCCATTGCCATGAACGGAGGTATTCCGGGCAATACGGGAAGCAACGGAACGTTGAACTTTCAGGGAAACAACGTATATGTGGCCGGAGATCTCAAGATGAACGGAGAGCGGAATGTATTTACCGCCGGAGCACAGATCGACGGAGAATATGCCGGACAGTATATCGGCTTCGGTAACGGAAAGGGCGTGGATAGCAGCGCCATTCTGGTCAACGGCACGGATACGGAGATCTATCTGAATGAATTGAAGAATCTTACGCTGGCGGGAAATTCTTACATTTCCCTGACGAAAGCCAATGATGGAATTACCAGTGAGGATGGTGTGAGCAACACCGGAGTACAGGATGTGATGATGGGACAGTCTATCGCTGTGAAGAGTGACCAGCTGGCTTACCTCGTTCCGGCGCAGTGTATCGGCGTGGATGCTTCCGGCAAGACCGTGTTAAACGGTGCCAGCAACCCGATCACGTTGGAGCAGTATAAGGACAAGATCAGGGACCAGGCGGATGTAACGGAAGTGGCATTGAATATTCCGTCCGCTACCCTGAATGGTCATACGCTGGCCGAGTACGGACTGACCCAGAACAATATCCAGAAGATTTTCAAGCGGATCAACAGCAAGATCACGCTGGTGTATTATTATGTAAGCTTTGACAGCACCTCTGATACCGCGAGAGCCAATGCCAACCGGTATTTTCAGGATTATTACGGTGCCAACCAACAGACCATGGAAGCCTATACCGGTCTGTATACCAAAGCCATTCAGGTGCGTGGACAGCAGAACGGAGCGTACATCATGCATCTGGCAGGCAATGTGGCCATGTATGACAGCAGTGCGGCTGCGGGAAGCAAAGAGAAGCTGTTGGATGCCACACTGACCAGTGATGGTGCCAATGCAGGATATCAGGCACTTTTGGCATCGGATCAGTTGAAATTCCAGGCATTGTCCAAGAAGATGATCGATGTCTATGAGCAGCTGCTTCCTTCGGAGAAGACGGATGCAGCCAATGCTTATACCAATCTGGTAAATGAAGGGGAGATAACGACCTTCCATGCTGTATTAAACGGCAGTACCGGAAATAAGGTGGAGGCAAAATATTTCGGCAACACTACCGGAAGCCTTGCGGAGCAGAATTATAAGGCGGTTATTGTAAAGGGTGATTATACTTATCCGGAAGCCGGATTCGGTGAATTTAAGGGGCTGATCATTGCTGACGGAGATGTCAAAGTGACGAAGAACTTCCAGGGAACGATTCTGTCCGGCGGAACGATCACGCTGGATCAGAATGTCAATGTGGAACCCGACCGGGATGCTGTGCTTCATGCCCTGACCTATTCCCAAACGATCGTAAGTTCTGCCGGTAAGACACAGGAATATCATGTGGTAGACTTTTTGAATGGCGGAGACGGTTACCTGAGCAGTAACGGTAAGTCCTATAAGAACAGTGATATAAATCTGGGAGATTTGATAGTTTATGAAAACTGGCAGAAAGAATAACAACAGTGGCTTTTCTCTGGTGGAGCTGGTCATTGTCATTGCGATCATGGCGGTGCTGGTGGGTGTGATGGCCACATCCATTACATCCCTGACCGGCAGGAAAGTCCGGAAATGTGCGGACGAAATTGTGACAACACTGGAGCGGACCAGAGTGCTGACCCTCGGAAAAGAACAGAATCGGGTGGAGTGCGTTATCAGCTATAATGATACGACCAAGGAATATACGGCACAGATCCGGCAGGGAGATGTGGAGGTATCCAACAGGGTACTGGGAAAAGAACCTATTGATATAAAGGTATATTTTGAGGGAGATTCCACGGGATATTCCCTGACGGAACTGAAAGGATCCGACAGCCTGTTACCTTATGTTTCATCTTCAAATGGGCTGCATCTGGTGTTTAACCGTGCATCCGGGGCCTTTGAGAAGGATACCTGTACGGCAAACAATGTGTTGAAGGAATATTGTCAGAAAATCGTCGTAAGCAACGGAACGAGAACCATAGAAATCACAACGGTCGGCAAGACCGGCAAGATCCTGACGAAGTAAGGAGGTTGACCATGGGTATTGGAAAGAAAGGATTTACTCTGGTAGAGATCATCGTATCTCTTGCCATCATGACCATAGTAGCTGGTGCGGTGGGAGCATTCGTGGTCGCCGGCAACAATTCCTATATGCGGGGGAACAAGGAACTGACCCTGCAGGAAGAAGCCCAGCTGACCGCCAACCAGATGATCGATCTGATCATTGATGTGGAGAAAGGGATCAGCTTTTCCAATCTGACAGATCAGGAAGCGGTTGATGTTGATGGCAATGTGGCAAAAGACGTTAACGGCATGGAAGTAACAAATGCCAGTGTCAGCGAGCTGCGTCTGATCAATAATGACAACAGCTATATGATCCGCTGGCAGGGGGGTGCCGGAGCGGATTATGCCGATGCCAATCAGGTGTATCTTTATGAGGTAACAAATACTAAGGACGGCGAAGGCAAAGTTGTGGTAGGAGATTTTGATACAGCCAGGCCCGCACTGATGGCAGAGCATGTCAGCAGCTTCAGCGTGGACCTCAGTGAACTGGATAAGCGGAAAGTCGTTCTGAACATGACCTTTACCTATCAGGACAAGTCCTATGATATTTCCGAGACCATCAAGCTGAGAAATGATCTGAGCTCCGAGCCGTCCAGCATCTATTCCTGGATCAGCGGCATCCGTATCATTCCCGAGCACGCAGATCTGAAACAGGGACAGGCTTTCGTCTTCGATTACGAGATCACCGGAGACGAGGAAGCCATTGCTCAGGGCGTGACCTGGGCCGTAAGTTATCAGGATGGCAGCGCATGTAAGAGTACCATCAGCGGTAACGGTAAACTGAGTGTGGCAGCGGATGAGACCATAGCAGAGAATATTCTGACAGTAACCTGTACCGCCGTAGCGGATCCTACCATAGCGGCAACGGCTACCGTAACGGTACAAAAGCATATGGTGGATTCTCTGGATATAGAACCGAAAGATGCTTCTGTGATTCAGGGGGACAGCCTGCAGTACTCTTATACTATGGAAGGAACAGAAGAGGCTAAAAATGCCGGGGTGACCTGGAGCGTGGCAAGAGTGGACGCAACTGGACTTAAGGCAGGAACCACGATAAATGGGAGCGGTCTTTTGACGGCTGACAGATATGAGCCGACCGGAACACTTGTGCTACAGGTAACCTGTACTTCCGTGGCGGATCCCGGAATGTCTGCATCCACAAAGGTATCGGTATTACCCTATACCAACATTGACGGAAAATATGATGCAACACTGATTGCCAAGAATCTGACCACATATGATTTTACCGAAGGAAGTACGGAAAAGATCGGTTATAAGGCATTGATTGAATGTCTGCCGTCCTGGGCGGATTACAGAAATGGTTATCCACAGATTGAGTGGAGTGTGGTAGATGATTATGCCAATAATTACAAAATAACCGGTTTGACAGATTCTGATGGTCGACAGTTCCAGGCAGAACTGGAATGTGGAAATATGACGGATACGGTAGTACGTGTACGTGCGGTGATAGCTTTATCAGTAGATATTAAGATTACCAGAGAAATCGATATTACAATCCCTCCCCTGAAGACGGTTGTAAACGCGAAGGAACCGTATATTTACTCCAGT
>UMDD01018463.1_pt1 | contig 9971 bp, 8 predicted proteins | sample 1964401 | NCBI WGS metagenome assembly UMDD01 (sample SAMEA4835985, study PRJEB28245) | human gut metagenome | biome: gut microbiome; material: fecal sample | place: Denmark | collected 2008
TACAATAGTAGAAATTATATAGGGTTATTAAACAAGCAGGAAAAGAACGATGCCGAAGAAATCTACAATAGTAGAAATTATATAGTGTTATTAAACAACAGGAAATCAACGAAGTAAGTATGTATCTACAATAGTAGAAATTATATGGGGTTATTAAACTTTCTATTGAAAGAAGCACATGCTCGTTTATCTACAATAGTAGAAATTATATAGGGTTATTAAACCCTTGCATTGTATGATGTTACATAAATTTCAAAATAACTTAAATAACATATGTGAGATTGTAATAACTTTTTCATTGTTCAATAACCCCATATGGACAAAAATAAATATTAAGACTTGGGTTTGCAGAAGTTAGCCGACTATCAGCAAAGGGGAATCTTCATTCTTGGCAAAACCAAACTTTTTCTATGTATCCTTAGTCAGATTATATACTCTTTTATTATCTGTGTCAAATATCAAGCCTTGACAACGGTACTGTCGGATTGATATTTAACGACAGTACCGTGTTAAAGAGTCGGAATTTAATTATTCGCCATATCATTCTCCTGAACAAATTTCAGCCATTTGTCATTGTGAATTACCGGTTCGACAGTTGAAACATTATCGGATTTTTTGAATTGTTCAACAATCCACAAACCTTTGCGGGCAATGTTGTACGCACCGTTTGCATCGGCGTCACACGGAAGCTTGCTCTTTTCATCATATTTTGAACTGTCGTAAAAATTGCCGTTTTTGTCCTTGACGGGAGAAAGAATACGGTCCTCGCCTGTTTCAGGGTTACTGTTTCGCATCTGTAGGGTAAGTCTTAATAATTTGAAGAAATCCTCAAAAAATTTGCCCTTTGTCTGTGAAAGAATTTCAGCTTTCAAATCGTCAGAATCACGATAATTTATAGAATTGTTATCAAATAATTCTTTGAATTTTTCTGCAAGAATTATTGTACGATAACTCCATTCGTTATTGTTTGCGGGATTTCTGAAAGCTTCAATCCTTTCGCCGTTAGTACAGATTGTCCACTTTTTGCGATAGTCAGACGCAGTCTTTGGAAACTTATCGTAATCAATGTCAAATTCAAAAAAGTCCTCGCCGGCATTGTATCTTATATCGTCAAATCTTGAAATCATATCTTTGGCTTTGTCAATGTTTTCATATCGAGGGTACAACAAATTTACAAAGCCGGTAACGGGATCAATTTTGCTTGTAAAATCAGGACGAACATAGAAAATAAAACCGCTTTGCGTACCAAGCTTATCAAAGCTCTCAAGCTTGTTCGTAAGCTGGTAGGCATGAAGTAAACCGCCTTCTTCATCGGGATCAAGCTTTTTGTCAACATAGTAATTAAGTTTGTCAATCAGCATTTTTTCAAATTTCTGATAAACCTGTTTTTCAAACTTTGTTCTGCCTCGTTTGAATCCGTCAGTCAGCTTTTCCATAACGATGATTGCATCGTACTTGACAACAAGCTGACATATAACATGCACAGCCTGACTGATATAGCCCTCTTTGAGTTCTTTTATACTCTCAATTGCTTTCCAGTTACGGCGCTGTTCCGTACGCTCTTTTTCTCTTGTTGCAAGTTTTTCCTGGTAGTTAGTTTCGTATGTTTTTCCTTTAAACTTGTTTCCGATAATATTGAGTGAGTGCTGATATATTATAGCACCGTTGCTGTCAATTACGCTGACATAAAGCAAGTTTCTTTCGCCTCTGTCAATTCCTATGATGAAATTGTTGTTGCAGGATTTCAGCAGATTTCTGACATCATCATTGATCATTGCCCTATCCGGAGCTTTAAAATTCATGGTAATAGGGAAGTGAAGTGAAAACTGCCATTTAGTGTAGCGTTTATCTTTAATTAAGTCATAAGGAAAAGTGCTTGCTTTTTTATCATTGAGTGTATTTTTATTTTTTATCGGTGTGTTTTTGGGATGAGTGGGTTTGTCATATTTTATACTTGCAGGACGATAAAACATTTCTGCCTCACCGTTAAGCCTATACACCACATCTTCAAGATTTCTTTCATCAAATAACATTTTAAAATAAAGTGTATGCAGATTAGGAGTACCCTTGCTATGCGGTGAAAAGTCTTTGTTGTAGAGTTGGAAAAGATAGATTTTTCCTTCATCTACAAGTTTGTCAATAAATGATGTCGGGATTTTCATTTTTGAAATATTATATCCCTGTAAAGCAACATCATTATAAAATTCGCGGATATCGTTATATTCGTTTGTTTTTTTGAATTTAAAGTTATAAATTAACCATTTTGGGTACTTTTTGAATGATTCTTTGTAGAAATCAATTAACTTATGGCAATCATCAAGGCTGAACTTATCACCTTTTTTGAAAGTGCCGTTTTTATAAATTTTAAGTATTTCGTCTGACGGTGACAAAAGTTCCTTGTGCTTTTCTGAAAAGAAAACACGCGGGAGATTTCCACTTATTTTAGTCAGAAGTTTATAAACTATCTTTTCATAATAATCGCTTTCATCGCAGTCTTGAAAATCAATATTTTCCAAAATACGATTATTGCTTTTATCTATGATTGCAAGATAATACTTTTCATCTTTACAAAGCAAAACGGCTCCGTACTCTCTTTCTTTGTCTTTATCCCAGCCGTTTAATAGCTGGTAATTGCCAAAGTTAAGCTTTATTTTATCTGTTGAAAACGGTTTTTGTGTAACATAGTTTCTGACCTTATCATATAATATGTCTATTCTGCTGATATTATCAAGTAATGGTGTGAACTGACTGTAAAACAAATCATTTTTCTCACCTGTAATATTAGTTTCGGACAAAGGCTTGATGAATTTTTCAATTTCTTTTATGGCATCAAGAAAATTTTTAATTAATGAAATAGATTTATCGTCATTTTTCAAACCTTTTTCATTATCGTAATTTTCACTGAACATAGGTGCTGCTTCTTTGTATTTGTCTGATAAATTGTCGGTAAGTTGCATTAAAGAAGTCTTATAGTAATCTACGATAGACTTTTTTCTGATTTCATCATTTTCAGAATTAGAAATCAAAACCTGTAAAAATGAAAGTGAAAGTTTCTTTTCTGCTTTGTATGCTTTTTTTCTTTTGCCTTCACGCTTTTGAATATCTTTGATTCTGCTGTTTGAATTAACGGAGTCATAATTTTTGTTCCATAAATCTTCTATTACCGACCAAGACCCGAACATACTGTTTGACAGATTTGTCACGGATCGGTCATTTTGAATGTAAATTCCATTAAGAGAGGAATTATCTAAATTGCCGAATAATAGCTTTGTTTCATCAATTGCTTTTTTTAATGGCATCCCGTCAAAGGTTTCGTCGTTTGCGTAAAACTCTGAAACAGCCGATAAAAGTTCGTTGTCATCTTCAAACTTAGGCGGTATGAATGATACCTTTTCACTCTCACTTAAAATTTGTTTATACAAAATTTTAAGATTAGGAATTTTATCCCGTTTGGATACTTGTTGATTGTACAAATTTATATATTCGTTAATACCCTTAATTTTTGTACCGTCGCTTGTTGTGTAACCGCCGATGATTTTGTTATATTCGGTAATTCCGGATTGTGAAAGCAAAAAGTCAAAATAATCAACTGTAAAAACATCATACAAATTTGTACCGCATAAGCCGGAATAAGTGGCATCTAAATCATCAATTGCGTTTTTGGATAGTTTAGAAATTGCTTTTTCAAAGACCTTGACATTGTCAAGATGCTTAGGCAAATTTTCGTTAATGCATCTATATGCAATTGCCGTGGATTCTTCTCCGTCCGAATACATATTTTTTCTGTTAGTGAAGAAACCTTTAAAGTATGTTGTGAAATTTTTAAATGAGGCTACAACTTCCTTTTCGTCCTCATTTTTAAGATGCTGGGGAAGAACTATCTCAATCATCTTTTTATTGAATAGTTTGTTATACTCATCTCTATTCTTAAAATTTTTGACGATTTCTTTCCTTAATTCCGATGCACATTCATTAAGTCTTTTTCGGTCTGCATCCGTATTACAGTGATAGTAAATTTCAGCATAATCTTTTAATTTATCTAACCCGGTTTTTGAAAGTACATCCTCATTTAAATTTCTGTAAAACCTGTCTGCTATTTCCTTGATTTTCTGATAGTCCTCTTTAAGCTTTTCATCATTTTCAAGAATTTGCTTTGCTTGAAAATAATCCATTGTTTTACCTACAGGATTCAGTTGCATCCTAATTGTTTTTTTAACTGAATTTCTGTGTGTAAGATGCGATATTTTTTTACGCTCTTGCATAAAATATTAGCTCTCCTTTCATGTTTAAAGTTATTTTTTCTTGTCTACAATAAAACTAATAATCTACCAAAGTAGAAATTACAAAACTCACAGCACTTACAACATTAATTTTTATATTAGTTTATTGTAAGGGCATTTGTTTTGTTAATTGAATTTTACCATATTTAAACAATAAAATACAATTAAAATTGTCTACAAATTTATTCACATTTCTTTGTACAATATAACAGATACATATGTAATTATAAACAAATAATAATAGTGTTTTTTATAATGCCTATTCTTACACTCTTTTTCGATTTATGCAAAAATGCACTCACAGACTTTTGATAAGAAAAAGGCTTTGACCTTTTACAGTCAAAGCCTCATACTGCCATGGCAATGTCTTGGGTTTATTAAGTTTTATCATACTGCCTTATAAAACCTCGGCATATTCCGTGACAGTATTTTTGTTTAAATTTCGTTTGGATTTTTACTTTATCATTTTTAAAAATTCCTGTTTTGTCAAAAGCTTTGCAAAGCCGTAGTCACGACATATTTTTTGGCAAATTCTTTTTGTTTCATCGTCCATACCGCAGTCAAGGCAAATTACACAGTCATTTCTTCCTCTGCTTATCCATTTTACCTTTGCGGCAGCACTTCGCAAAATATATTCGGCATTTTCACATTTTCCGCTGACGGGAGCAACAAACATAACGGTATTATTTTTTCTGTTACGAAAGAGAAAAATTGTAAATTCACGGACAAATGCACAAATTCCGATTACGGCAAAAACAACAAGAAAAACAGCCGATACAACATTCATGTAATTCACCTCAATACATTTTATTGCAGATGTTTCAAAGTGTGCGGTATAAATCCGCAAAATGCAGAAACAATATAAAAAGCGGCTAATCCGCAAAAATGAATGAGGAGAATGAATACTATGGAAAACAATGCATATTGTAACCAAAGCATTATGTGCTCGGTAACAAACTGTAAGCATCACAACAGCACAAAGGACTACTGTTCGCTTGAAGCAATCAAGGTCGGAACTCACGAGGCAAATCCGACTGTTTGTCAGTGTACGGACTGCCAGAGCTTTGAAGCAAAGTGCAGCTGCAAGTAATTTGATTTGAAGCTTACACCCTCAGCCCATCGGACTGGGGGTGTTTTGGCTTTAAAAGGGGATGAATTTGTGGAGATTTTTTCATCGGTGATTTTTCAGATTGCGGTTTTGTTTTCATTTATATTTATCGGTTTTACAATCCGACAGGGCGGATTTCTGCCGGAAAATTCAGCCGAAATTTTTTCAAAGCTTGAGAACAGAATTCTTATGCCCGCCGTTGTAATTAACACATTCCGCACCAATTGTACAGTAAAAAACATAAGCGAAAAATGGGTGTTCATTGCCTACAGCACGGGGGTTCTGCTGTTTTGTATTGCAACGGGATTTGCCGTTTCAAGATTTCTTGGTAAGACGGAATATCTTAAAAAGGTGTATCGCTATTCAATTTCCGTTTCAAATTTCGGATTTGTCGGAACTGCAATGGTGTCGGGAATATACGGCGCAGAAAGCATGGAGCTTTTCGACTATCTTATGTTCACTTTACCGCTTAATCTGTTTACTTATTCAATAGGAATTGCGTGGCTTGTGCCGAACGGACACGGCAAATTTTCAATGAAAAATTTTGTTAATCCGATTTTTGTTTCAATTTTTATCGGAGCAATTCTCGGTTTATTGCCGATTCCGAAATTCAGACTTGTCACAACAATAATCAATTCAACCGCCGCCTGTATGTCTCCTATTGCAATGATTCTGACAGGCTTTGTAATAGGCGGCTACAGCTTTGCAAATCTTTTCGGCAAATGGCAGACCTATGTTGTTGCAGGAATCCGCCTTGTGTTTCTGCCAACGGTTTCGGTGCTTGTGTTAAAGCTTTTTAACGCACCTCAGGAGGCAGTTGTTGCAACACTTTGCGCAAATGCAATGCCGCTTGGACTTAACACGGTAATCATTCCGTCAGCCTACGGAAAAAGTCCCGATGACGGTGCAAGCATGGCGCTTGTGTCACAGCTTACGGCAGTTTTTACGATACCGATTTTGTTCTATATTCTGCTTTAACCCTTGATTAATTCCCACTCCATTGGTACAATATAGGTATAAAAATATTGGAGGTTTGATTATGGAATTATCTGAGGCTTTAAATAACAGAAAAAGCACAAGACATTATATAGATAAAAAAGTTGACAAAAGCCTGCTTGATGAAATGCTGTCGGCGGCAAATCTTGCTCCTTCGTGGAAGAACTCGCAGACGCCGCGCTTTTATGTTGCAACAGGCGAGAAAAGTAAGAATGCCGTAAGAGAGGCACTCCCCGAATTTAACAGGAAAAATTCAGAAAATGCGTCTGCATATATCGTGACAACAGTTATTCTCAACCGTTCGGGTTTTGACAAAGACGGTACTGCCATGACTGAAATCGGCAACGGCTGGGGATATTACGATCTCGGCCTTAACAATATGGCACTTTTGCTAAAGGCAACCGAACTCGGCATTTCAACCCTTGTTATGGGTATCCGTGACGGTGAAAAGCTCAGAAAAGAATTTGACATTCCCGAAACAGAGGCTGTTGTCAGCGTTATCGCAGTTGGTTACACTGATTCCGAAATCGTAAGACCGAAGAGAAAATCCGTTGAAGATTTTACAAAATTTTATGAGGACTGAGAGGTTTACATAATGAATGAATTTATCGAAAAACTGAAATCAAGAAGAAGCGTCCGCAGTTTTAAGTCTGATATGCCGCCAAAGGAAGTTATTGACGAAATCATTTCCGCAGGTCTGTATGCACCGTCAGGAATGAACAGACAGCCGGTTATTATCGTTGCCGTTACAAACAAAGAAATGCGTGACAGACTTTCAAGAATGAATGCCGAAATTATGGGAAAAGATGTTGATCCGTTCTATAACGCTCCCGTTGTGCTGATTGTGCTTGCCGATAAAGCAGCTCCTACATATTTGTATGACGGTACTCTTGTAATGGAAAATCTTATGCTTGCCGCCCATGATGAGGGACTCGGAAGTTGTTGGATTCACCGTGCAAAGGAAGAATTTGAAAGCAAAGAGGGCAAAGAAATTCTCAAATCACTCGGTATTGAGGGTGACTATGAGGGTATCGGTCACTGCGTTATCGGTTATGTGAACGGTGAATATCCCAAAACTTCACCGAGAAGAGAAAACCGTGTTTTCTATGTTGAATGAGGGAATTTGTTTTTGAAAGGATTGAACAAGGTTGACTTTGCAACAGTTAAAATATGTTGTCACCGTTGCCCGCACAGGCTCAATGAGTGAAGCGTCAAAAGAACTTTTTATTTCCCAACCGGGACTTACAACATCAATTCGTGAGTTGGAAACGGAAATGGGCATAAAGATTTTTACACGCACAAACAAGGGCGTTGTAACTTCAAACGAGGGTGAAAGATTTCTCGGCTATGCACGACAGGTTCTTGAACAGGCAAGCCTGCTTGAGGGAGTGTATAAGTCGGGAACAAAGATAAAGCAACAGTTCTGCGTTTCAACCCAGCACTACTCGTTTGCAGTCAATGCATTTGTTGATCTTATCCGACGGTTTGCAGGCGAGGAGTACGATTTTTCACTTCGTGAAACCGAAACCTACGAAATTATTGACGATGTTGCAAAGATGAAAAGCGAAATAGGAATTCTTTATCTCAACAGCTTTAACAAAGATGCGCTGATGAAAATTATAAAATCAAAGTCGCTGACATTCACCGAGCTTTTTACGGCAAAGCCTCATGTGTTTGTATCAACCGACCATCCGCTTGCAGACAAAAAATCCGTTACAATGGAGGAGCTTGCCGATTATCCGTATCTCTCATTTGAACAGGGAGAACATAATTCTTTCTACTATTCAGAGGAAATTTTCAGCACGGTCGGGCGTACAAAAAATATCAGAGTGACAGACAGAGCAACCCTGTTCAACCTTTTAATCGGACTCAACGGCTACACAGTTTGCAGCGGTGTAATCGACAATGAGCTTAACGGTGATAATATAACCGCAATCCCCCTTGATGAAGAGGGCAATATGAAAATCGGTTATATCGAAAATAAAAAGATTCTGCACAGTAACCTTGCCGAGGCATATATTGAGGCTTTAAAGAAACATATTTGATATAAGAAAAACTAATAGCAAACGGCTGATAACAAGTATTTTACAAGTCTGTGAATTCATAATATAATTAACTCATCAAATTTCCACGGAGGTATTTAAGATGAGTAAACAGCACACACCATTTAGATTTGAAACAGTAGGCAGCTTTTTAAGACCCGATTATCTTAAAAAAGCAAGACTTGATTTTGAAGACGGTAAAATCACAAAAGAAGAGCTTACCGCAGTTGAGGACAAGGCTATTCTTGACCTTGTTGCAAAACAGAAAAAAGCCGGTATAAAAGCGATTACCGACGGTGAATTCCGCAGAGCAACATGGCATCTTGACTTCATGTGGGGATTTAACGGAGTTGAACACAAAAAAACCGAAAACGGTGTTGCATTCCACGGCGAACAGGCTTTGATTGACGATACATGGCTTTCCGGCGAAATCTCGGTTGACAGTCATCCGTTTGTTGAACATTACAAATTTGTAAAGGCTCTTGAGGATGAAAACACAGTAGCAAAGCAGACAATTCCTGCTCCCGCACAGTTTTTCCAGCAGTTCATCATTCCTGCAAATATTGAAACGACAAGGAAGTTCTATTCGACAGATGAAGAACTTATCAACGATATTGCAAACGGATACAAAAAGGTAATCAAAGATCTTTACGATGCAGGTTGCAGAAATATCCAGTTTGACGACTGCACATGGGGCGTTCTTGTTGCGGAGGGTAGCGTAAACCGCTATGGCGAGGATGCAGATTTTAAGAGTATCAGTGAGAAACTTCTCAAGGTAAACAACCTTGCAATTGAGGGTAAGCCCGATGACCTCGTAATCAATACTCATGTTTGCAGAGGTAACTATCATTCTGCATACTTCAGCAGCGGTGCATATGATCCTGTTGCAGAGAAACTTTTCGGTGAAGAAAATGTCAACGCTTATTATCTTGAGTTTGACGATGAGCGTTCAGGCGGTTTTGAACCGTTAAAATATGTGAGCGGTGACAAAAAGGTTGTTCTCGGTCTTATCACAACAAAGTCACCTGTTCTTGAGGATAAGCAGACTGTAATCAATCGTATTCATGAGGCGGCAAAGTATATTCCGCTTGACAGATTGTATCTCAGTCCGCAGTGCGGTTTTGCATCATGCGAAATCGGTAATAAGCTTACCGAGGAAGAGCAGTGGGCAAAGCTTGCTCTTGTAAAAGAAATTGCAGAAGAAGTTTGGAAGTAACTAATAAAAAAGCCGACACTTTTCGGAGTGTCGGCTTTTTATCTGCCATAAATCAGTCCTTGCGTTTTGAACTGAATTTGTATGATATAAGGTTGAGGACAAGGAAAATTAAGATTGCACCGATTGAGTACATCATCATAAATGTGAAATCCACTTCGTTTCCGAAAAGGTTGAGGTTGGTTGCAAACGCTTTTTCTGCCTCAGCGGCAAACATTCCGTGGTCTGCTCCTGCGAGTGAGGTCGAAATATCGTTAATGCACGGACTGACAAGCACATTTCTTATCATAGCCGCAATGTGTGAGCCGGGGATAAGATTTACAAATGTCTGA